>Ga0307510_10007713_pt1 | contig 12833 bp, 9 predicted proteins | sample 12_EM_MG_FD_207224 | JGI IMG/M metagenome (GOLD analysis project Ga0307510, IMG submission 207224) | Populus trichocarpa ectomycorrhiza microbial communities from riparian zone in the Pacific Northwest, United States - 12_EM | ecosystem: Host-associated > Plants > Roots > Unclassified | place... | reverse complement strand
TATGGTAATGTTTAATGGATTAATATTCTCTTCCTTCTAAATTCTATAACTTAGTGCAAAACGTACAGTTGCCTGTTACTTTATTCATAACCCGCACCGTCCGCTGACCCTAATCATGGTAGAAAAAGAAACTAACCCAGTAAAATAGAAAGAAAGGGAAGAAAGCTAGCATACAAAGTCGGAGGAAACACACAAACACCTCACCCGTCCACTCGGTGAATGACATCCCCCTTTATTCACATCCCCACTACTGCCCGAAACAAGATAGAACAGAACGCCCAACCAATGCAGCTACAAATCACAATCAAACTCACTGAACTTTAGCATAGCTTGGTGGTCCCAACCTCCCCATAGCTGTCTTCACGGACCACAGCGGGACAAGGCTGATCCTGCCGATGACCGTGACGCGCGACAGGAAGGTTCATGAAAGGACGTCCCGAGGTCAAAGTACTCACCCAGCAAGGGGATTGAATCAAAAAAGAGGGCTGTGCCTAGTTCTGCGAATACCATTCAGATGTACCTGTTCTCAGTGTTAGCTAGAAGGAAAAGGGAAAGGGAGGGGAGGAGGAGGTGGGAGCTTCCATGTTGCATTAGCAGCTTTGTTAGATGACAGAATTGCTCGATACTAAAGTCCGCTGTAAGACTAGCCTGACTGCCTTCCTTTCCGACTATACCGACGCCTACGTATCATGGAAACGTCATTCTCACCATCGCAGACGCAGTATATGCGTTTCCTAGGGGCCTACGTCGGACGTTTGGGGGAGGGAGAGGGGGTGCAACAGCAGGCGATTACTCTCGGGAGTTGTACGGCGAAAAATATGAACTCGGGTTTGTTCGTGTCTAGGAGGAGCATGAGGGATTCGCCATTGATGAGGAGACAGGAGCCTCTTTTATTGCGGAGGAATTCTAGGGCATCGTAGGCATGGTCTTTTCGTTTTACTACGTAGCCGCACCCGAGTTAGTATAGCCCGGAGGCAAAAAGGATGGAGTACTCGGGTAGTAGGCATACCCTTGACAATGGTGTACCATATCGTCCCTTTGGCACCAACCTTGCGTTAATAGCAACACATCTCGCTGTCTCGACTTTATCACCAGTTAGCATCCAAATCTTGATTCCCACATTCCTGAAGCACTGGATGGACAACTTCTTCCTTCTGACAGGTAAAGTCTTTTAGCCCCTCCTAGCCTATATTACCGCGCTCCTCATCCAGCCAGTCATTAGCCTAGATAATCTAAGATATGGCAGTATCCACTCCATTCCGGTAGAACCAGATGTCCCCACCATTAAAGTTTCCTCCTCCCCGGCTCCACCAAGAAGATCCGGCTCCTTGCTCCTTTCGCCAGCCATAAATTGGACGGCAATTTCAATTCTCATCCCATCACTTGGGAATGGAAAGACCTCCAATACTTCGACGCGGACCACAACTTTCCCTGTTTCGACACTTTGTAATTTTATCCCTTTGCGATCACTATGGGACAGACGGAGCCCAAAGCTTTCCGTCCGTCGCAAAATAGTAATCTCATCCGGACTTGATGTCTAATACGTAACTGTAGCCTCCGAGACACCCTCGTCCGTAGCAGTAGTGAGCGTAACATTATGATAACAGAAGCGCAAGGGCAGCATCCATCACTCTGGACCCAATCTCCTTCCTGGTTCTTGCGGTAGCAGCATTCAACTGGATCCCGGGAAGGGCTTGCGCACGCCCGGAAGCGCCATTGTCACCCTCGGCAGAAAATAAAAGTCTAATATAAAGTTAGCACCCAAGTGATCCATAGCATCACCCACATAACTGATGGTGCCAACATAAATCATCTCCTGTTCCGTACCGTTCTGCACCAAGGCTCCAGTCTTATCAGTAAGAAAGCACTCCACTCTCTCAACCTCCATGAGAAGGTTGCTAGTCCTAACAACGGTACCCTTAGCCCCCTTATCATGTTCAATAAGCCATCAGTATGCGTTTCTGCCCATGTCCAAGTTGACCCTCAGGCTGATCGGAATAATAGTTGAGAAGAGTACCAGGAAGCTGGGGTTTTGATGTACCAGCTTCTGCTGACGACTTCGCCCGGACTTTGGGGGCCTGTGGCGTCTAGCTTGTCTTGGTTATTCCCAATCCATTGAAGTGCTACCCACGCTATTGAATGAAAATGTCAGAAGGAAAAGAACTTTTGTCAAGTTATTGACCCCCTTTTCCAGTAATCCAGTCTTACTGCAGGAGCGAGATGTAGACAAAGTCGCTCGCGTCTCCGGACCAGTGTGAAAGACAGCAGCCAGAGCGGTGGAATTGCTGGCCAATTATCAACGACAAACCCCTTCGATGAAGGTGACACCGCCAGAAGTGCTGATAGCGAGGACGAAGAGGTGCCAGGACCTAAAGACACAGATGAGTCCAGAGCGCACGGAGCGGTGGGATAGGGAGCTGAAGGATCAAAAGAAATCGATCCAATAAAGTTATCAATTTGCGCCCAAAGGGGCAAAACAGGCAAGGTTTTTTCCATGTGAGTGAGGCGAAATGGATGTAAGGAAAGCAGATGGAAGATAGAAAACCTGCAGTCAATTTAATGCTTCTCACAAAATGAGCCAACAAAAAAAAGTGGCTGGAAAGAAAAGAGGGAAATGTTGCAGGCTCCGGTAATGAACAAGCAATCTCCTCTCGCTTCCTTGCCAAGAGTAATGGACAACACAAACACCAAAGGAACAATGTATAATAAGAGCTTGGATACCCGATCCTGAGCGTCGGAATGCATTGACTTAAGACAACTAGTTAATGAGACTGGATGAAAAGCTAAATTCATGCCGCAAAGTAGGTAATAGAAAGGTGAAAGCCGTAAATCTGTGATTCGAGGTGATAATATTATTATGTGTGTATTTCCTGCCGGCACCACTAGGCCTCAACCCCATGACCCTAGCTTCCCCAGTAACTCTTCCTTATCTTCTGGCCCCTCTTGTCCCATCACCCTCAGCGCAATCCTCCCAGGCCCTCCCGCCCTGTCAACCGATGTTCTTCGGGTCTTGTAGGCAAAAAGGATAGGGGGAAGAAAGGGAAAACAATTAGGAGAGCACTTTTTGGGGGTCGCATCCCTCCACTAGCGAATACGTCAATGACTACTATACTACCGTATTATCTTGAGTTATACAGTATTTTGCCAAGCATGTTGCGTACTTATGGCGTATACTCTATACCTGATTGGGGTGGCAAGCTTGAATGCCTAACCTAGAATGATCTGACAGGTCAACTTTATATCAGTATGGTAGAGTATCGGCTAAAGTCACTGTAATGTTGCCTTATTTCCCAAGATATCCAGTCCTGTGCTTAATCTTCAAGTTTCTTTTACTCAGTATACCTTATGCCTTGGCAGCAAGGGCAACACGACTAGGGTTACAGCAACTTGATCAAAGCCGCGCCAATATTCAGCAAGCAAGTTCCTGTGAACGTCTAAGACCTGGGCCTAAGGCAAAGTCTCTGGCAGCTAGACACTACTGACCTTGAGGACCAATTCAACAGGTACAACACTCCTATAGTAAGGCCAGAAAGGTAGATGTCTTGCTTCTTCTACTATACTACAGAGTACAGGTAGCAGGTACAGCTGAGTCACAGTTTCGGCCTTCGACCCAGCTGCAAGCCTCTTAGTGCTGAAAGATCCTGGAAAGGATCATTCAACAGTGGTGGGTAAAGAAAGTTGAAATTCTTCAACTACCAAGTACTGCCCAAAGAGCACTTCCAACTATGTAGACCTGCATGGGGCCAGCTATGGAAAAAGGGCTTTTTAACTTATTCTTATCTGAATAGCAGAATGGAAGGTTAATTTGACCAGGATGGTTCAGAACTCAGGCTCAGGAGCTTTTTGTTAGGGATAATATTGTCTTTGAGAATATTTTTATATTCTCCTCTGGCTGGTTTGATAGGTTTTTAAAGTGGTGGGGAATCTTCTGCTGAGCTTTGACAAAAATGTCTTTTTTGTGCCTACCTAATGAGTATAAGCCGCTAGTTATCAACTGGCTACAGTTTAATAGACGCAATTCACAGCCTAGGAACATTTTTGCAAGGTCTCATCTTGCATCAAATATTGGTTGATTTCGGCTTTCTAATATATACCATTTAAATAACACTCCAATTCCTTTTGAGTATTTATATGGCTGTACTTCAGACCTTAAAGGAAGTAAGACGATATCAGGAAAGGGGGATCGGAGTGACTGGGATAAGCGGCAGCCTACACTTATTCTCTATATTTTTACTAATAGTATTGCACAGATTAAGTCTAAGATCATATTCTATGGAAAGAAAGGTAACTGAGATGCTATAAGGAGAAGAGAGCAACAACCGTGGCGGTATTCTGCAGTTACAATTGAGTATAATGAAACTGCCTACAATAATTAAGAGCTCCTTTTACAGAATATTGATAAGGAATGAATTTCTGCCTTACAAAAAGCACCTGAAACTGTATCAGATCATACAAGAGAAAGCCTTCAAGTTCTGTTAATAGATTTTGCTACCTTTCACCCCACTCCAGAAGTTCTCCAAAAGATTGGCTAGGCTGCTGTTACTACATCTCTTATATCTTCTGGGTACACCGGACTCTTACAACCTCTAAATAGGGCAGTTAAAAAATCATTCAAGCAATAGTTACCAAAATATACAAATGCTTATACACTTCAGACGCAATCTAGTATTCAGAGATGAAGTACTAGTGATAAGTGGATTATGGTTACTCATGTTGTCCGTGAGGTATGGGCTTTATTTCAATAGGACAAAAAGGACTTAATTTCTAAGACCATTCAAGATGTCAGAGTCACTTTACCAGTTGATAGCATTCAGGTTCATGATATTCATATTAGAGGTTTTAACAATATCACTATTAGAGACTGGAACTCAGACATCATATTGCCACTGGCCCTCCGCCCTTCAGAATTCTACTGACAGCTCTCGCTTGAAACCTTCTATTACAATTTTCTAGAGTTTTTTTTAGATTTGTGAGAACTAGGTTTATCATTTTCTTGATTACTCCTCAGGCTCTAGTTCTTTACAGCCTAACCCTCCTCCTACTGGTGGTACTGTGGTGGAATTTTAAACATCTCTTTTCTATGTAATGTTTGGCTTTTTTTATTGGTCCAGTAGTTGAATGTTTGTTGTCTTTAGTCTTTGAAATGTGGGAACATATTTTTACTGACAATGGCCGGAAGCCTTTTCAGCTCACAATATTCCTTCTTCATGCCTAGCCCTCTACATCATTGCACCTTCAAATCCCGCTCTCTACAGCCTAGCTCTCCTCAACTCCTTTCAAGCTTTCACTTTTCATTTCCATCTTCTGATCTTCGACCCAGTAGCACATGGGTGGGATATGGATTTTGGGTTTATAAAGAGGCTGAGATGATATTTGATTTTGTTTTAGATGATGTTTAGAGTTTATTTGGGATTCAATTTTTGCTTTTTTCTGCCTTATCAATTTTCTTATGCCTCATGATTTTTAGGGTTAGGGTTATGTTCATTATTGTCTGATATATGTATCATATTTACTAGTACTTCTTACCTCTTGGCAAAATAGTATATAACTAGAGATAATATAGTAGCTCATTTCAAAAGTATTTAGACACCGTTGTACTAATTCCTATGTGTTTTCGTGCCAAGGTGTCGGGATACTTTTGAAATTGGCTAGCCTAACTTCAGTGCTACTAATTTCCAGTACATCTGTTGCTCTCTATTCCAAGTGATCTTTTTGGACGAGGAAAACATAGAGAAAACTAAAATTTTATTTTATAATACAATGCTTGCTCAGGCAGGTACTCATGTTATTATCATAGCTTCAACACAGACAATTTACTATATTGAGTGTCAAATACCAATGTTTACATGCTCCCCTCCTCCTCTATCACCGCTGGTCACAGCTTACTAGATATAGTGGTTCACTTTCATGTATGGTAACTTCGATATTAGCAGGAACTTTGCGGACTGAATGCAGCCAATAGTCTAAGCTATAATAACAAGAGAAGTTTAAAATACACAAATGAAAAACAAATGCATTTGCCTGTAGCGTCCTTCCAGAACTCCCATGCTCTTCTATCGACTAGTTTTTCCTATGCAAGCAATCATACTTTGTCAGATGCCTACTTTTTCCCAGAGCAGAACTTACGCTCTCCTTCCAGTCTCCAGCTTCCTTAAGCATCTTAAATACACATTTATTTTCCCTTAACCTCTCTGTTTCTGGTAATGAACTACTAACAAATTTCTCTAATCTCTTAAAGCTAAACCAAATCAGATCCTTGGGGTTCTGATTTTTTGTAATATGACCTCCCAAATGATCTTCAAGTCATATACCAAAGCTTATTAGTCACCCAGTCTCATTCCCTGATAGTGGGAGAAGAGTAGCCTGAAAGCATTCCTCTATGTCTTTTCTGTCCTTATTGGTCTTGCAAAAATTGAGTGTGGCTCCTAAGTTCCCAACTAAAGGTTTTCTCAGCTTGGCTTCATAATTCAGGTTCCATAACTTTACCACTAAGTCATGGAACTTGGTAGTTCTGTCTATGCTATGGGCTACCATCTGTTCCCCATTTATATCCATACAATTCAGACGGCAATCCCTTCACATATCCCTCCCGATACCCAATTCTTGATTTAATACTCCTTGCTCTTCATTTTCCACTGCCACCAATTTGTTCTCTGATTCTGGCTTCTGGCTTGGCACCTGGATAACAGTAACTATGACTTGGCTGTCAGGCTGTAGCTCCTCTGGCTCCATGTCTTGCACTGGGCTCTCTATTGGGAACTTATCATCGTTTCCAGACTTAGGCCCTGTTTGGCAGGTCAACTTTTGTAATGTAACACCTTGCAGCTTGCGGTTTGTAAGGTTTCCCAAACTTGAACTTCATTTTGTAAGGTGTGCCAAGCGGCAGTTTGTAAGGTATAGTTTGCCAAATAAGAGAAGGAACTTTTATAAGGTAGACGCTATACATGTGTAGCTACTCGGGCTCAACCCTAAACAGCAGTGGAGAAAATAACATTATTAGAGTAGTAAATCGAGTTTATTAGGGCAAACCCCCATATTTACCAGTCACCAGCCTGTTTTCAAAACTCTCTTAAACCCTACACTACACTGCTTCCAAACCAAAGTTCATAAGACTTCCAAACTCTACCTCTCAAACAATGTGCTGCCAAACATGGCTTACCTTACAAACTGCATTTTATAAGGTAAACCTTGCAAACCATAATTTGTAAGGTGTTACCTTACAAAAGTTGGCCTGCCAAACATGGCCTTATTCTTTACACTTCTTAACCCCAGTTCATAATTGTCCACTTCTAGCTTCAGGAGTTGTAGTCCAATCCTTAGCAAGTTATTTGTATCAATTCCGATAAATTCAATAATAATTACCCATCATTTCTGACTATTGGCATATAGGAGCCAAAGTCTTCCATTATGAAGAAGGGCATTGGGCTTCTCACTCCATCCCGGCTCACAGATAATGGTGAGAAATCAGCACTGGGTAGCTTGACATAACCATCTGGAATCTTTGTTCATTTGCCAAAATAATCTTCTAGGATATTAAAGTTTGTAAAACCTAACTGTAATTAGATAAAGTAGTAACAAACCATGTTTGGTCACATACCTATTCCAAAAACCCCTATTCTAATTATGTCTACAAATCCTGTCCTCTTAACTCACTTAGAGAACCTAGAAGAGGGCTCAAAAAAATAGGAAAATGACACATAAGTAAGTGTAGGAGCACATTTGATAATAAACTCTCCATTCGAGAAATCGTACTCCTGTCTGATCTCATCATGCTCTATCACATCTGGATGCTGAGTTTCTGACATATGGACAGTATCAGGAGAATCCTCATCCTATGTCTTCAAAAAGTCTGTGTTACCTAATTTGCCCCTTCCATACAACTGCACTTGCTTCACTGAAGTATCCAGTACAATTCTACAAGCATAAACTGACATGATACTGTGTTACAGTGGTGGAAGATAACTCGTAACAATATCAATAATCAATAAGTTTGAGATAGTTGTTTGTAGGTATTGCCGAAAGCCTGATATGAGTATTAGAATATTGGCAATATTTGTCTCAGTTAGTATAATCCTAATATATCAAAAGAGTAACTTTAACATACAGATCCCAAGTTTCTTAGCTTACTGCTCTTTTTATACAGGTAATAAAAGATTGAACTTGCTTCCACTTTTTCTGTTTAACCTCAATAAGAAAATTCATTTCTCCATTTGCTATAAAGCTGTTGAAAAACAATGGAATATATCCTGTTTAATCTTCAAGTTTGTACTTGCTGTAGCCTTCTTGTAGATTGTTGCTATATAGGATGATACTGAGTTTCATTTTCACTAATAGTGCATTTCTTGCTAAATTATAGTTAAAATAGTTTATTCTTATAAATAATTATTTTGTAGAAGAAAGAGATAACCAACAATGGTCAAACCCCTATAAATATAATGTCACAGTTCACTAAATTGAGTAGTTTCAGATTCGGGGTAAGTTTAATAGTTTCTCAAAGTGCTAAGAATTGACTTGTGCCTTATGTGACATCTTACCAACCACTCCTTAGTTAACCCATTTAACTTCTTCAGCTCTCTGGCATTCCCCTTCCAGCACATCTATGCATTTAATTAGTCAATATTACATATCACATTTCTGACATGTTGGAAGTAGAGATATATCATTTCCATTATATTAAGAAGCATTATACAGCCACTAGACAAAAGTCTTGGTGATAGCGCAATTTGAGACAGTCTGTGGCACTCCGAATCACGTAATGCCATTTACACCCCCCCTCCAGCTGGCCTGAAATGGTGAAGAAAAGATCAGATGTATTATAAAAACAAAAAATTAAAAGATATAATTAAAAACAAAAAATTAAAAGCAAAAAATTAAAAGTCCACAGGGCTAGTATCTAGTATACCAGCCTTTAGCATCAATGACGGCAGCGACTCGAGAAGGCATGGAGCGCCAGAGCTTTTCGAAAAAACAATAAGAAATAGTGGCCCATACAAGGGGTAGGGCATCTGCTAGCCATTGCCGAATCCTATCTGGACCCCCCCTGGTCTAGGATATCCGGGTATTGGAGGTAGAGGCGTCGCTTGAGTTCAACACAGGAATGTTCGATAGGGTTGAGATCAGGCAAGAGAGGGGGGTGGTCTACGAGGTTGATTGCGTTGTCAGCAAACCACTGACGAGTATCCTTGGCTGTATGGACGCGGGCGTTGTTCTGCTGGAATAGCGGGTCACCAACCACCTGCGCAATCTCCTCCATGACAGGTGGAAGAGGCCTATCTAAGAGAGCAATGTAAACCCAACGGTCTACTTTGCTCTCTAGGATAGGCCGCGCCGACCAGGCCAAAAGCAGCCCCACACCATTAAGCCAATCTCATTGGTGTTCCCTCGTGGCTTGATGCAATCCGCAAGCCACTTCTCTTCCGGTGTGCGAAAAACCGATTTCTGGGCTGGGTTGGCGGACTTCCTGACGGTACACTCATTACTATAGAGTATACCCTCAAAGTCCTCAGCGGTCCAATTCTTCCGCGGAAGAGCCCAATCTAACCTCTTCTTGGCGTGGGCAGCTGTCAACCGAGGACGGGTTTGTGTAAGCCATTTTTTAATGTTGGCTTCGCGCAGAACTCCGTCGATGGTACGGACCAAAACATGGGGGGCATGCCTATTCCGGAGTTCTAATCGTGTCATGCTCCAATCTTTTGTTGCTGCCCGGATAATAGATAGGCGCTCCCTATGGCTCAGAACGACCGGCCTTCCAGACCTGGGAGCATTTTCTATGTGCCCTCCGTCACATGCTCGGGTAAGAAAGTTGCAGATGGTTGACCAGGGGCAATTGACAAGTGTTGCAACAACCGATATCTTTTCGAAGATATGGAAAAAGGCAATTATCATGCCTTTTTCCACATCTGACATTTCTCTCCGAGCCGTCTTGGGCTTGTGGCGCGAAACCGAGTTCTTCTTGGGGGGCATTTTGGTGTGTGTCACATTCTCTAATATCTACGTGCTTCACTTTCATAACATTGCTGAGTAATCGCTGACTCAGCATCACCAAGACTTTTGTCTAGTGGCTGTATATAAACCTTCAAGGCAGTTGGTCACGCCTTGCAAATTTTATTCCCTAGTTATTGGAGAGTAATTTAGAGAGAAATACTACCCTCCTGCATTAACTATTTAAGCTACAGATGTAGGATAAGGCTAAAAGCTGTGTTATATGGTTTATTCATATAGCTAAAGCTATGCAATAAGTCTTAGTGAGTTTGGGCATTGGGATTTAGAGATCCCAGACCTCTACTCTAAAGATACTGGATTTTGCTTGTAATATTCAGTGTAGAAAGAGTTGTAGTGCAAAATCTCTAGATCCCAATGACAATGCTCACTCAAACTTATTCCATAGCTTTAGCTATATGAATAAACCATATAATATAGCCTTTAGCATCATCCTGAATTTGTAGCTGAAATAGTTATGGTCAGAGAGTAGTATTTCTCTCTAAATTGCTTTGCAATAACCAAGAAATAAAATTTGCAAGGCATGACCAACTGCCTTGACGGTTTATATAGTATCTTGAATCACTAAATTGAAGTAGATTAAAAAGTATTGGAATATTACATAAAGCCCATGAGCACAGATTATCTTATTCTGTTTATCAGATCCATATTTAGCTTCACTGGTTTTTAGAGTGATCTCACCTTGCTAGATAGCTACAAACAAATACCAAAGCAGTTTATACAGCAAGATTTAATACAGAACCTAGGTGATTATACCGCATTTTTTGAGCCAACCCGAAATCACGCTAAGGCTCCCTAGCACAAAAATGGTGCAAGAAGCGAGCTTGAGTAAAGCTTGGCCCAGGCAGATCATACTCTTCAGGAAATTCTTTCCCTAGAAAAAGCATCCTGTGGCAAATTATTCCCAGAATCTAACTCTAGGGGGCAACTCTCATGCAAATCCCATTCGCTTACTGAGCCACACCTTGTTTGACTCCGTTAGCGTGATTTCGGGTTAGCCCAAAAAATGCGGTATTATTTGCTTAAACTATGATTTTTGTTGTAGGTTTCAATTTTCTTTACTATTATTGTAGGTAAGATGCTATTTGAACCAGTTTGGAATAAAGTGAGTATACAAGAAGCATTATTTTTGATTATTAAATACAAACTTCAGATTCAGATTCTCCATCTCTAAAAGTACTTTCTAACATATTTTCAATATGTTATTACTACTAGTTGTGTAGATAATAAAATATACATTTGATATTCGCAGTGGTTGCTATGGAGAGCCGCATGAGGGTACCAAGTGGGAACCCTGTAAATTAGATGATTGATAGAGCTAACAGAGCTTGGACTTAAAGGTAGGATCAAAGGGTCAGGGATTATTGAGCAAGGCAAAAGGGTATTGATGGTGGTCCTTCATTGAGAGTACTTCCCTAGGCAAGTCAAAATAAGGATATTATAGCAGAGTTCAGTGAAGATGTGACATCTGTTCATAATGGATGATAGGTATCATACTCCTGGGTGACAGAGTCATAGCCTCACCGGTGTTTAAAACCATTGTAGACTGGATGAGTTCCGATTGACCAGACATGGGTAACAGGGGCACTTTATAGGAAGACAGATTCTAAGATTGTAACTGAACAGAAGACTCAAAGTAGAAGTAAGAATCAAAATTAAGATAAAGATTATTCAAGTAGAATCAAGTGATAAAACTTAATATCATTAAGCCTAAAGGTTCACTTAATAAGTTCTCTCGAGGATGGTTGATTATCAGAATAGGATGTCCCTTGCTTCGGTTAAGTAGAATAATATAAAGCCAGAGGATACCGGTTAACTATTCTGACCTTTCGTGAGTATCCTACTCAGCTCAGGGCTCTCGAACTCATCTGCCTACAGTGGGTTCACACCCAGAGGCAGGCGGAGCACTTAGATATTAACTATAGTCACTGGACAGAAGTGTTTGTGATTGTCTCATATTAGTCATGCCTCGCCAAAAATACTCGAGTACTCAGCTCTCAACGGCAGTAACCAGACAACGATCGTGAGACGGCAACCGTGTTCTTTTGTGATACCCTAGTATTCCATAACCAAAGACTTCTTCCTATTTCTCTTTTAATTCCTACTATGGTCAATCGATAGGGAGGTGCTAAATATGCACCTAAAAAAAAAAACCCAAAAACTGCACGGCGAGAAATGACAAATGCAGAGAAGGGCATAATCCTCGCATTTTTCCACTTTTTGGGCAGCATTGCCCAAGTAGCCTCCCTTGTTGGCCGGCCCTGGTCAACAATTAAGAGCTTACTCATGCGAGCTTGTCAGAGAATGACGGTGGATAATCTTCCTTGCCCCGGTCGCACTCCACTCCTAAGCCAGCAACAGCGTCGCACAATCATCCGGGCTGCCAAATCAAATCGCCAAATGACCAGAGCTGATTTCCAGGATCGATATGCATGAGGGGTTTCATGTGCTACTGGTAACCACACCACAGTGATAGGTCATACTTTAGGCTAATATTTGTTATAGTGGACAGAGTTCTCAGAGAAGCCAATATGAAGAAATGGATAGCAAAATCCAGACCCCAGCTCAAGCCTCAGCATCTCACTAAAAGACTCAATTGGGCACTTGCTCATAGAGATTGGACTTGTGAGGATTTTGAAGGAGTTATTTGGAGTGATGAGTGCAGTGTGGAAAAATCCAAAGATCTAAGGCAGCAATGGGTGTTTATGGAGCCTGGAGAAAAATGGTTGAATGATTGTGTGCATCCAAAGGAAAAAAATAAGGGAATATCCTTAATGGTTTGGGGCTGCTTTTGGGGTAAGAAAAAAGAACCTTTGGTTCCTATTACTCAAGCT
>Ga0307510_10007712_pt1 | contig 12834 bp, 6 predicted proteins | sample 12_EM_MG_FD_207224 | JGI IMG/M metagenome (GOLD analysis project Ga0307510, IMG submission 207224) | Populus trichocarpa ectomycorrhiza microbial communities from riparian zone in the Pacific Northwest, United States - 12_EM | ecosystem: Host-associated > Plants > Roots > Unclassified | place... | reverse complement strand
TTTTTTTTTTTGCAGATTGCAAATTTCTTTACCAAGTCGCATTCCATTTCTCATTTTTGTTTTCTAGTTGGCAAACTCTCGATGCTTGTAGTTGTCGCATCGTGAGTTTGAGGGGAGATGTTAAATAATACATTTATCTTGTTTTATTTATTAAGGGTAGAATAGTATTTTTAATTTAACCTATATAAAATCTCTTTGTATTTAGGTTAAAAGATGTACTTTAGAATAAACTGATTAAGAAGAACTCTAGTCTCCTTCCCTCTTATGTTCGTATTTATTTTGTGTTAATTGAATTACTTTAACAGCTGACACTACAGAGTGTTAGGTGGTCGAATTTGTGATGATGAGGCTTAGATTTGTGACAAAATAGGTGGGAGGGGATGTTGTTTTGATTTGTAGTTCAAGAAGAAGAAAAGGAAGGAGAAAGAGAAGAAAAAGAAAACGAAGAAGAAGAAGGGGGGAGTGGGGTTGATGTCGGTTATAACACTTTTAAATTTACCGACATAATTTGTGATGGATTTTTACGATGGAAAATACCGTCAGTCAATCCGTCGACCAATGAAGACGATTCATCTTAACAAAAAAATATTTCTTTATTTTTAATTATTTTTATTCTGTCAGTAATTATGTTGTAAATTTTCAACTAAAATATTCTATCTCTATTATAATCAGACATTATCGATGAAAAATATTTCATAGGTAATTCTGTTGTTATTCTACAATTTTGTAGTACTGGTAAGAATTCGAAAGGCTATCAAAATTTATGGTGATGAAATTATTTGTTTCTTGCAACCTGTATTTTGTTCTTCGTTCTTTAAGATTGTGACATGATAGAACCCTTCTCTGTATCATTTAAATGTCAAATATTTTTTATGCAAAGTATGTAAGTTGATTGGTATTTCATTTATGAATATATACAATTAATTGTGTGTGAATGTTTTTTTGTGGATCTTAAGAAGCCAAAAGAAAATCCCCATCTCTTTCCTTAAAAAAATCTTTTAAATCAATGTCTACAGAATGTTGGTGGTTATCACTATCGGCAACCTCTTTTTTTATTCATAGTTTTAATTTATCTTTTTATTTTATTTTGTGACTATAAATCTAAATTTTGTATTTAGATTTATGTGGACATAATTTAAAGATTTACTTGTTGTTCTAGGTGCATGAAGAATATAAATATTGATTAGTGATTCAGCATGGCCGTCCTCCGTTGATTTATGACCAACTTGTGTGGGTGGCCCAAGGTCAAAGGAGATGAGGAAGACGATGTACCATTTTGTGGATGTCACCTTGCTTTAAGAAAATCTTCTCTGCCTTTTCTCAAGTTGGTGGTAGTGGTTGTGATTAACCCTCTTCCCTCTCTTTCTTTTGTTTCAATCCACATATTATAAACATATTCATCACCACCAAGAATCCCTTGCTTTCTGATATATCTTCTCTGCCTTTTCCTCTACGTTTATTCCCTCCTTGCATGAGAAAGGGTCCTTTTCTAAACTAAATGCATTTATATATATATATATATATATATATATATATATATATATATATATAATGTGAGTATTGTTAATATTTATATCTTTAAGCGACACATCTTATAGCAAAGGGAGTGTCGCATCTTAAGGAAGGGTGGTCCATGTTTGAAATGACTTGATGATGCATTGCAATATCTTGATTATCAACTAGTTCTCAAATAAAAGATTATGTGGTTTGGTATTATGGTAATTTTTATTTTTTAAATTGTTTTTTTGTTTAAAAATATATTAAAATAATATATTTTTGATAATTTTAATATGTTGTTGTCAAAAATTAAATAACAAACTAAAAAACATATTATTTAATATATTTTTAATTGAAAAATAATATTTTTCATCCCATTGACAAACACAATCGCAAACCAAGTAATATTCATATCTCAATTTGATTCTAAAAAGAAGAAGAAAGGATTTTGTACCTTTTTTTCCTAGCATCATTAACTTGCTTTAGTCCTTCTTTAATTTATATGCATTTACATTTTTTGAAAAAAAATAAAAAAAAGTAGACTCCAAGCATATTTTGCAAAAGACGTTTTGATTACTTTTATTTTCTTCACAGCAATTATTGATATCAACATTTTTCATAGTCAACACCAACACCCTCAAATAATTGTAAATTTCAATAACATCAACGACAAGCATAGCAATAACATCATTGTCTTTAGGACAATCTAAAAAGTTTATATATCAGCAACAAATGAAAAGTGAATATATATATATATATATGGTGTTTACTTGTTTTATAGCTTTTTTTTCATAGAAATTTGTTATATAAATATATGATTTGTATATATTAGGGTTTGTTTTGTATTTGTTTGTAAATTGATGAAATTTATTTTGAATTTGTAAATTAAGTGTTTTGTGATAAAATAAATAATGACTTATTTAACCAGTTTGTTTTATATTTTTTCAATTTTATTGTTAAGTTAAAATTTTCCGTAAATGTATAGAAATTTGTGTTAGTATAGTTAATTGATAATGAATTAAGAGTACTATTAAAATAGATTAAATAAATTTGAGTTAAACCAATATTTGTAAATTTATTTAGTTTACATAATTAATTAATACATGTTGTTATCAATATTCTATATAGGTTTGATGTAAGTAATGGATGATCGTCATGGATGTATCAAGAATCACCCGAAGAGTTGTGTAGGATAGGTTATTGTAATGGGATTTAAGGTTTTATTAATTACGTATTATCTAATCTGAGAAATATTAGTGGAGACGGTATTAGATGTCCATGTAAGAGTTGTAAAACTAAAAAATTTATCGATCCAAATGTTGTAACGATACATCTTCTATAAAAAGAGTTCATGAAAAGATACATATGTTAGTTTGCACACAAAGAACCATATGTTCCTCACAAGATCATGATAGAAATGATGATTGAGTCAACTTCTAGTTCTAGCAACGTGCATAGAGTTGTAGATAACAATAATAATACTTATAGGAATATGGTTATGGATGTAATGAGAATAAATTGGGGTTATGACGGTCAATGTTCAAATCATAATAAAGACGATCATAATATATTGTTTATCAAATTTAATTAATTTCATTGGGATGAATTGGGTTGGCATCAAGATCCAGTCAATTGATAACATTATTCCTCGCTACTAATTTTTTATCTTGAAATTTAAATTGATTACAAGAAGGGATCTTTTATTTAGTTTGGGACATTTGTATTTTGCCCAAAAGAAATTATTGATATCCTTAGTTTCCTTCAGATATCATCCCCCACCCCCCGCGCGCCGCCCAACGACAAAAAGATACTTGAACAAGTCATGTCAGATAGAATTATATCTCTTGTCATCACCCATTTTTAACCTATATTTTTTAATAAATTTTTAAAAATACAAAAACTCTTAAAAAAAAATTAATTCAATTTAATCAATTCATGGTATTTTATTAAGTAACGAGTTTTTTTAAAGGAATAAAAATAAAAAAGAAAACAAAAGAAAGAGTTTAGGGGGTGAAATAAAAGGAAAGAAAGAGCAAGGACTAATGTGATTAGAGACTAAAATTAATATCGAAGATTATGCAAAAGAGGAAAAGAAAAATAAATATGAGAATCAAACAAAATCGAGAAAAATAATGAAATAGATCCTACATAATATGAAGGGGAAGTTTAATTAATTAAGAATCCATGATTAAGAAGGAAATAATACAATTGCCTAACATTATTTTTTTTAGTTTAGCTTTTCTTGTTTTGCAAGGGATCACAAGCAATATAAATAGAGGAGGAGACACAAAGAGACAAGGATGGACACACATGGAGATTAAGAGGGAGATACTCTTGCAAAATAAATCAGCAAAAACCCTAGCATAAGAAAGAGGGAAAAAAAAACACAACAATTTAATTTGTCGAACAACATCCACCACATTCTCGATGGTCAATCTCTCATATCAGGTGGAGGTGGTTGACACCTCCCACACCAAAGGAAAGAAGAGCAAGTTGGGCACCTCACAGATAGTTCCACGTGCCACCCTACCCTTGTGGCGTGTGTAAATAAGCAGTGTAACCCATATTGTTGTTTCGTAAGTGAACACACACATCGAGATTGTTTCTTTTTTTTCAATCATTTTCTTTCCATTGTAGCTTACTCTAACGACTCATAAAGGTCAACTTTAATCTCCATGTGTGATTTATTTGTTGTTTGAATAATTTTGTGATTTATTTTATTAAATTTTAAATCGTAATTGTATGTTGACATGTATGTTATTTTGAATAAATTCACAGTTTATTAAGTTTTTTTTATTTTTCATGTTCGATTATGCTCATTTATTACAATTGAGTTGGATGAAATTCAGTGGTTATTCATAATGGATATGCATGGTAAAATAATTAATTTGTGGTGGGTAAATTATGTACTGAAAAGAAATAAATCAAAACTCAAGTCTCCATTTACCTATATTTCTAATCTTGCCCCGCAATAAAAAAAAAATGAGGATTAGGCTTTTTCGTTAAGCCTAAATCCCAATTCATCATCCTAGAAATTTCTTTTACCTCTAATAAAATATTAGTATGTATACAGTATAAGTAGTTTTATCATTAAGATCAAACAACAATATAATTTATTTTAGGTAGGGTATTTTATGATGATTTTCATCTTTCTTTTATCATAAGTAGCCCTTTATCCAAAAATCTCTGAAAGACCAGTTAAGGTTCATAGTTACTATAAAACTAGATGATAATTTTTTTTTATTTTAACCCCCTTTCACATAATCAACTCGCTAAGATATCCCCATGACATTTCATTATAGTTATTTAATATTAAATAAAGTAATACTAAATCACTATTTTTATGTTACATTCAAATAAATTATAATTTGTTATTTATAAAATAATTTACCACACTATTTTGACAACAATTAATTGTTTCAATAATCTAAAGGATAAGCGAAACTCTTTAATTTGAGTTTAAATTAAGAAAGAAGTGGAATGTTGGTCATGTTGCTCATTTCTCTTATCATAAAATAATGGACCCCCATTCTTCTTCTAGCAAAAGAAATGGCAACACCAAATTGGTGCTTAAAGTCAAAGCTTTTAGCCACCAATTCAGTACCCAACATTAGAACATGAATGGAGAGGTGGGGATCCCACACTATAAAAAGGTTATATCCCAAGCCTTTCAAGCAATAAGTGAAGATGAAGTGCAATCCCATAAAAGTAAGTGATATATTTTATGAGGTGTATTATAGAAGAGTGTGTGAGGTAATTGTTCTCAAATTAATTATAGAGGTTGTAATTTTTATATTTCTGAGTGAAGTCGTTCTATATGTGTTCGGGGACGTAGCTAAACCTCTGATTCATTAAAACCTCGTAGATATGTTAGAAGCATTTCAGATGATAGAAAGATTTTATATAGCAAAGCAACAACAATCTTTACATATAGAAAAAAAGCTCACTAAAGTTTTTTTAATGGATTTAAGAGTAACATGACATATGATTTCTTATCAGCATTAGTTTTATACATACAAATCCATCTCTAGAGGCTTGGTGTTCATAGGTAATGATCACACCTTAGAGATTGCTAGTCTTGACACCATAAAACTAAAGATACATGATAGCTCAATTTGTGCTATTCAACAAGTACAATAGATAAAAAGCTTGAAAAGGAATCTTTTATCTTTAATATAATTAGATGTTTTGGTTGTTAAAACTTGTGTAAAAAATGGCACCATGAAATTATCAGTGGGTTCCTAATAGTATTAAAAGCAAGAAAAATAGTTGCAAACTTGTTTATGTTAATAGGAGAGGTACATCATGAAGAAGAGGCATCAATAACTTCAGCTAGTTATGCAAAAGAGATGATAATTATATGGTATAAAAAACTAGGCTACTTGTTAGAGAAAGGTATGAAATTCTCTTTAATTAGAAGTTACTTCCTAGGTTTACAAAGGTTTCTTTACCTTTTCATGAACATTATGTTATAAGTAAGCAGCATAGGTTGAAGTTCGGCATATCACCATCTAAAAGCAAATGCATCTTAAACCTAATTCACTCTAATATTTGCCAAGCAGCAGTCATATCCATGGAAGGATCAAGATACTTTATATCGTTTATAGATGATTTCTCTAGGAGATGTTGGATATATCCAATTAAAAGGAAGGTAATTATGCTCACAGTATTTAAAACCTTCAATGCGCTAGTAGAATTTGAATCTGAAAAAATAAGATCAACTGTTTGAGGACATATAATAGAGAAAAATATATTTCTGATGAATTTGATAACATTTATCAATAAAAAGATATCCAAAGACAGTTTATAGCAACATACACTCCACAACAAAATAGAATGACAGAGTGGATAAACAAAACTGTGTTAGAAAGAACAATAGAAATGATGAAGGTTGTTACCTTAGGAAAACAATTATAAGTGGAAATAGTCAAAATTACCTTTTATATAATAAATCAATCTCCATCAACTACAATTAATTTGAAGTTACCAATAAGGATATGGACTGGGAAGCCAGCTGATTATTCTTGCTTTCATATATTTTGAAGTCTTGTGTACATGATGTACAATACTCAAGAAGTTAGTGAACTGAATTTAAAATTCAAAAAATATGTATCAGGGGTGATTATTTTCAGTTCGGTTCGGTTTTTATCAAAAAAAGTAACCAAAACCAGTTTTTTTAAAAAAAAATCGAAACCGGTTCAAATCGACCTGTTTCGGTTCGATTATTTTGGGAAAAAAACCGATTCAAACTGTTTTGGCTCGGTTTTTCCAGTTTGGCTTGGTTTTTTCCAGTTTGGCTCAGTTTTTTCGATTTGGCTTGGTTTTTTTCCGGGTTTTTTTCGGTTTAGGTTTGGTTCGGTTTTTTTGGTTTCAGGCTTATAAAACCGAACCGGTTGGTTTTTTTAAATTATAATCGGTTTTTTTTAGCGGTTCAGTTTTTTTTATTATTATTTTTTCCGGTTTTCTCTGTTTTTAAGTTTTTTTGCTCACCCCTAATATGTATGCTTGGAATATGCTGAGGGAATAAAGGAGTGTTGGTTGTGGGATCCCACCACCTACAAAGTAGTCATTAGCAAAAGTGTTAAAAGATAAAATGCCAATGAAAAAGAAATAATAGCACCTTAAAAAAGACTATAACAATTCAGGTGGAAAATATTTAGGATCATAATGATTCAAGTCCTTCTAAGGCAACATCAGAGTATAAAAACAAGAACATATCAAATTTTATGCTATTGAAGTTTGACTGTCAATCCATGAGAGAAGACCATCGACTTCAAAACTTAGAGTTTGTTACTAATAGCAAGATTGCATACTATCTTCTAACAGAGGATGAAGAGCCATTACCTTTATATAAGGCTACAAAAAGCATGAATGTATCAATGTGGATGATAGTAAAATAAAAGGAGATTGAAGTTCCACACTATAATAAAACTTAGGATCTTGTTTTGTTACCATAAAGAAAAAATATCATCAACAACAAATAGGTTTACAAGATAAAGCATGATGGCAATGATAAAGTGGAGCATTATCATGCAAAATTGGTGGTAAAATGATATGTTCAAAAAGAAATAATATATTTCAATGAAATAGTTTCTCTTGTGATACAACTTACAACAATTAGAGTAGTATTAGTGATGTTACATATTACAAGGAATCCAACTTTTCATTCAAGAACAAAAAACATAGACGTTAAGTATCATTTTATTAGAGAAGTGGTGGAAGATGAAATTATGGAATTAAAGAAGATTCATATATAAAAAAAACCCAGCAGATGCTTTGATCAAACCAGTTAATGCTGACAAGTACATATGGTATACATCTTCTTATGACCTAGGAGATACGTAAGCAATAAGAAGATTGCAAGTGTAAAAAAGATAGAAGAATCATAAAGATGATTAGAAGTGAATGCATGATTAAATTATCAAAGCCTTCAAGTGAGAGAATATGGAGTCTACTTCCATTTCTTTTGTCTGGAAATAATATAAGCCTATTCTCCTCCTTTCAAAAAAAAAAAATTGGTAGCACTGAATTGGTGTTTAAAGTAAAATATGTTATGCACCAAATCGATGTCGAACATTGGAACATGGATGGATTGGCGAGAATGCTCAACCTATAAATAGGTTGCATCCTAAGCCTTTCAAACATCAAGTGAAGAAAAAAAGTGCAATCTCACAAAATTAAATGATATATTTTGTGAGGTGTATTGTAAGAGAGTGTGTAAGGTATTTGCTCTTATTGATAAATAGATTACTAATTGTTCTCAAAAAAATAGAGAAATCCTTATATACTTACACGTGGACATAACCAAATTATATGAACCATGTAAATCTTGTGTGCTTCGTATCTCATTTTACCTCGCTCTTTCTAACTATTTATTGTTGCTTCTGTATATTATAGTCCTAACATAAAATGCATTATCAAACCCTATAAATGAAATATACATATACATCTAGGATAAATTGTCCATGAGTATGAAGTTAAAGGTTGAGCTTGCTTGAATATTTAGGTAAATTATCAGGGATCCTAACATAACAAGGTATCAATTGAATAATTAGCACACAAAATTTAAAAAAAAATGGTGAATTAACAACATAGAAGCAAAACGTTTTGGCGAAATAGCACATTTTTAGATGTCGTGGTTCTGAATCGCAACATTTAATTAATGCCATGTTTCTGAACTGCGACGTCAATTAAATTCAGGACTAACTGGTCGATCAGTTAGTAAAAGCTAGTTAAATCGGTCAACTAGTTCGAAAAATAACAATGAAATCATAAAACTGCCAAAATTAAAGCTCCGGAGCGATATTTTTGAAATCTAAATATTCGACGGTCAAAATAGTTACTCTAAAGAAAACAACCTTCATAAACTTCTGTAAAGATTTGAGTGTAATCCAATGATCGGATCAAAAGTTATGGCCTTTTTAAGTCATCATTATGGTATGGCACGACCATACCTCCTCTTGGGTTTAGACATGTCTCACTGGTCCATAAATGCATCTACTAGGCCATCTATGTAAACACCAAAAAAAAAGAGAGAAGTAAAGTCGAAATGACTCCACCATTACTGTCAATTTCAAAAATCTGCAGCGGTATAATTTTTGGTTGTTGATTTCTGAATCGGCAGCGACGCAATTTTGCTGCTGATTTCTGAATCAGCAATGAAACAGTTTTTGGCTATCAATTTCTGAATCAACAGCGACGTAGTTTTTAGCTGCCGAGTTCTGTATCGGCAGGGCATAGTTTGGCTGTCGATTTATGAATTGGCAGTGGCACAGTTCTCGCTGCCGATTTCTAAATCAGTAGTGATATAGTTTGTGGCTGCCGATTTCTAAAACAGCAGCGACATTATAGAACCTAACAAGAAATTAATGTTGGACCGGCATATCCTAGGAGAGAATGGAAATAGAAACCAGCCCAAGGATAACCCAAAATGGGGATAAAGACAGCCTTGGTCCAATGTCCAAACACCCCTTTGCATTGAAGAGGGGTATAAATGCAACAGGGAGAGAGAAATGGGCACTTTTTCCAAAACGAGTTGCATGCTCTTGCCTTCTTCCTCTCCCCAAAAATCTATCTGTAACAGCTGCATGCACCATCTTTGACTGCTGGAGAAGAAGGGAAACCAAGGGAAAGACAAAAGTAGTCGAAGCCATGGAAGGAGAAGGAGTTCAGACCCCTTCCCCATAACCGGCCAGCAGTTGTGACTACAACAAAAACCACCCTCTCCAAGAAAAAGACCCACCTACACCAGCTGCATGTCCCATGCCTTGAGTGTTTGAAAAAGAAGAGAGCTAGGGAGTTATGTTGATGACTGAAACCATGAGAGGAGAGGGAGTGTGACAGACCTGCTATACAACAGAGATGGAAGAGAAGGAAAAACCGAGATTGAGAAAAGAACCATGTAACCAAAACCTTCTCTAAAGCTGTCAAAAACATGAGGTAAGAGAAGTATTCTTCCTTGGCTAGTTGCTGCCTCCGGATTTCAGAACAATGAGGGGATGAAAACCCTAAAGTAGAAGGTTTAGTGTTCATGCACACATAGTTTCGAAAATAATTAAATGGAAGATCTAAGTGGAATGATGCATATAAGAACTCATGTAAAGACTCTTACCAAAGAAATCTAAGTGACTATGAGTGATTTTGATGGTGTAAACCTAAGAAGAGGACCGGCCAAGTTGGTGAACTAAGGCAGAATTTGTATTGATGTTAATGTCTAGACTTCCAATGAATGATTGATGAACTTGAATGAAATATGGAATGAGATGAAGAAATGCATAAATTATGATCTTGTTAAACTCTTAAGGACACACTTGAACTAAAACAGAATGCATGATGGCGTTAGTATCTTGATTCTTGCATGTATGATAGAAGAACTTGTGTTAAAAAGGGTTATGTACAAAATTGTGTAGTCATTAGGACCTTAGACCCTGTTGAATCCAAAACTGGAACTATGCTGGTGTTAATGACATAAATTTCTGCTTGTGTTTGATGAAATTGTATAATAATATGTTAAGATGATGTTATATGCAGAGTTATGTTGTCTACAGTGAATTAGTTCGCTGCCAAATTGTGTGATCTGCAGCGAATTAGTTTTGCTGTCGATTTGTGTTATCTGCAGCGAAGGAATTTTCGCTGCCAAATTATATTGCCTACAGCGAATTAGTTTCCCTGTCGAGGGTGTTGTCTACAGCGAGTTAGTTTCGTTGTCGATTTGGAGTGTTTGCAACGAATTAGTTTCCCTGCCGATTTGGGTTGTCTGCAGCGAACCATTTTCGTTGTCGAATTGTGTTGTATGTAGCGAATTAGTTTCGTTGTCGAATTAAGTTGCCTGTAGCGAATTAGTTTCGTTGTCGATTTGTGTTATCTGCAGCGAAGGAATATTCGCTACCAAATTGTGTTATCTGCAGCGAATTAGGTTTCACTGCCAAATGGTGTTGCCTGCAGCGAAGGAATTTTCGCTACCGAATTATGTTGTCTACAACGAATTAGGTTTCGCTACCGAACGGTGTTGCATGCAGCAAATCAGTTTTCGTTGCGAAATCATGTTGTCTACAGCGAATCAGTGTTCGCTACCAAAATTATGATGTCTATAGTGAATCAGCATTCGCTGTCGAAATTGCGTTGTCTACAGCGAATTTGTGTTCGCTGTCGAAATTGTGTGTTTATAGCGAATTAGCATTCGCTGCCCTAAATTGTGTTTTCTGTAGTGAATTAGCATTCGCTGCTGAAATGGTGTTGTCTGCAGCGAATCAGCGTCCACTGCTGAAAGTGTGTCGTTTTCAGTGAATTTGTGATTCGTTGCCAAAACTAAGTTGTCTGCAATGAATCAGCGTTCGTTGCCAAAAGTGTTGTTCTGCAGTGAATTTGTGATTCGCTATCAAAATCTAGGTGTCTGCAACGAATTAGCATTCGCTGCCGAAGTTGAGTTGTTCTGCAGCGAATCAGCGTTCGCTATCGAAAGTGTATTGACTGTAGAGAAATTATGATTCGCTGTCGAAATTGAGTTGCCTGCAGCGAATTAGCATTTGCCGTTGAAAGTGTGTTTGCTGCAGCGAAGTAGCATTCGCTACTAAAATTGAAGTGCATGCAGCAAAATAATTTTCATTGCCGAATTGTGCGGCCTGCAGTGAATCAATTTCGCTGCTGAGTTGTGCGGCCAGCAGCGAACCAGTTTTCGCTGCCGATTTTCTACAATAGACTCCCTGGTCAGAAATGACTTAAATGCTTGCAACAATTTCATTGTATGATAGTGTACAATGCGGAACACTTGAATGTGAACATATGAATTCTTGAAATAAGTATGGTGATGAATGTGATTTAAGGATGCAAATATATTGATTTGTGGCATTGATGTCTTAGGTGGTGTGGCCAAGATCGGACCATCGTTAGGACAAGGACAAACTGCAGGTGGTTCCCACCTTTTTCTCGTATGATGTTTATGTTTTGAAATGATTTACTTATAATGATATATTATTAAATCATTGTTGAATGATGAAACGATGATGAAGTGTTTGATTGAATTCTGGATGATTGTCGAAATGACTATGAAATGTCGATCGAGTTCTTGATGAATGTTGAAACAATGATGAAAATGTTAATGTTCTGAAATGACTTATTTGAGGTGGATATATTATCGTGTTGCGATGAATATTAAACCGACTATGAGATGTTGATTGGGTTATTATGAATTTGGGCTGCTGACAATTGGTTGTATAAGTATTACGAATGACCTACTATTGTATTTTATTGTGTAAAGGTGACGAATAGTGGTATGAGTATTATGAAGAATCTACTATTATATTTTATGGAATGTAATTATGACGAATGGTTGTATGAGTATTACGAGGGCTCTACTATTGTATTTTATTAAATGTAATTGTGATGAATTTTTGTATGAGTATTACAAGGGATCTATTATTATATTGTATTGAACATTAACCATCATGAATGGTTGGATGAAAAATATGAAGGGTCTATTGTTGTATTATATTGAATGTTAAACTGTAATGAAATGTTTGTAAGTATATTACAAAGGACATAATATCTTGTTATAGTGATTACATAAATTGCCCTAAATGGATGATCAGGACTGAAAAATGATTAGCTTCGGCTAATGGCATCCTAAGTGGATGATCGGGACTGACAAGTGATTAGCTTCGGCTAATGACATCTTAAGTGTGACCAGGACTGACAAGTGATTAGCTACGGCTAATGGCATCCTAAGTGGATGACCGGGACTAACAAGTGAGTAGCTTCGGCTAATGGCATCCTAAGTGGATGGCCGTGATTGATAAACGATTAACTTCGGCTAATGGCATCCTAAGTGGATGACCGGGA
>Ga0307510_10007710_pt1 | contig 12835 bp, 8 predicted proteins | sample 12_EM_MG_FD_207224 | JGI IMG/M metagenome (GOLD analysis project Ga0307510, IMG submission 207224) | Populus trichocarpa ectomycorrhiza microbial communities from riparian zone in the Pacific Northwest, United States - 12_EM | ecosystem: Host-associated > Plants > Roots > Unclassified | place... | reverse complement strand
GTGTGGTTCATGCAACCTTGTTCGTGTTATTCTAGGATTTAATGAATGCCTAACTTTTACATTGCTATGCTGCAGAGAAAAAAGAAAATTCTTTTCAACAGAAAGAGATAAATTACCAAACAAAAAACAGAATTTGGCACTTCAGTTGTACAGTGAGCATAAAGATGACTGAATAGAAAGTCAAGTATACATCATACTCAAGAAACACTGTTTAAGGCTAAAATTGATATAGAACTGTGCCCCAGACAGGAGCGAAGGATAACAGGGTTTGTCATAAGTCAAAATTCTCAAAGACCAAGAACACCATAACTATGGAAGACTCTCAAAACATTTAATTTTATTCATCCATGTCTTCTTTGTCAAAAGGCTATGACAACCTTTTATATAGAAAAAACAAAAAAATGCTCATAATACTGAATATGAAAAACAAACTAGGAAAACTATGCCCTTTAAATAGAAAAAAAAAACTAGAAAAGCATAATAATACAGAATAGAAAAAAAATTGAAAAAAAAATCTATTTTCCTGAAAAAGTTCCACACCAGACTGTAGCAAATTAATATTGTTTATTGGCAACCCTTTATGGTGTTGATGACTACCGATGGCTCATTTCAAGTTGATCTAAGCTATTTCACCTGTCAGTTGGGTGAGATATATTCATTGATAGTTTATTTCCTCAGGACCTTAGGTGCATGTGTGCAATCAAAATCATCATCTGTAGCTTTTACTGATGAAGCTTCAATCACATTATCCATATGGAAATAAACATTCATCAGTCCACATATTTCATCCACCAAAACACATAATTGATTCAACCAATTTCCCATTAAAGTTGCCAAGGCCCATAACTAATACGGTCACATTTTTCCATCAATAGAGATTAAAAATATTTGTCAACATTCAACATTTTGATGTGTAAGAATTTTAACTGCAGAAGATGAAACCATTACTTTTCTCAAACAGCACTTTTGTTTGCAGTGTAAACAACAGTGCAATCAATCGTACAGATTTTCACAAGAAATAATAAAACTAAACAAAGCCACAACTCGCAAAAGCTGAATCAGGGGAATGACAACTAAGATTACAACAAAGCAATTCCAATACCTAAACTGATCCTAGAGTTGTCGAACTCCTAAGCAGCCAAACACATTTCTCTCACTACACACAACTTTAAAAAAAAAAATCAGAGGCCATGTATAATATACCATAAGACTAGCCTCTTCACATACATTTCAAACAAGTGAAACAAATGTTCCTAATTAGCATGGAAAACCAATGAGCTAGAACAAACATAATAGACTAATGAAATAAAAAAGTATTTAACCGAACAATACAAAGAGAATAAAACACATCATCAAATTTCACTTGCTTTCTTGTTTCATGGAAGAGAAGAAACCCAATACAGTAAAGTAGATATGACTATAACTTATAACGAAAACCCAGATTAGCCAAGCATGAATTAGTGATTACAGCTTCATGGTATACCTGAAAAGAATGGAGGTAACTGAGTTTGAGGAACTCTGATCTCTGGTCATAAGAAACAGTGAAAGGCTCCATTTTGAGAGAGGAAGCCCTCAATTTAGAATGATACAAAGCCATGACACATAAAGGGTAGTTAGAAGAAGACCCACAGTCTTTCCCTGAAACCATGTTTGCCAACAAGTTTAATTCAAACCAAAAAACAAAACAAAAATACTTTCTAAAAATTTGAAACTAGAGAAGTGTACTTACACGTTGCAACTGAAGAGGTAATTATCATTTTTATGGTGGGGGAGACGAGAATCAGAAGAAAAGTTGGGTGCTTTAAGCCATTGTCTACAAAGAATAGGAACTGCTGGCTAGCTCTTAGCCAAAGCTCTCTCCTGCAGACATATATCATGAGAGATGGAGATGAAGATGATCTTTAAATGGGCCAAAAGAGTCCAATTTCATAGCTGAGCTCTAGATTAAAGTTTCATGGGCCATATCAATACAGTGGAGAAGCTTGAAATGACTCATGTGAGCTAGACTGGGCTCGTGAATGGTTACAGATTAAAATGTAATGGGCCAGATAAAGTAACAAAACTGAAATACCAATAATTAATTGATAATCATATCCCTTTTTATCTTTATTTTTAATACTATAATTATAGAATTTACGATTTTAATGATTATAAATTCACTCATCACCCGAGCTTAAAAATCTAGGAACATTCAATACACATTTTCTTTCCCCAATAATATTTTTTTTGTTGTTTTACAAGCATAGTTTATCCTAGATTATTGCCTGTAATATCACTGCAACCTAGACAAAAAAAAGTTTTTAGAATGTAAAAAAACATTATCCCTTTTTAAAAGATTATTCCAACTCTTTTATATATAAAAAAAATAGAAAAACCATCCCTTCAAATAAAAAATATATAGTAAAGCATATAATATATAATAGAGAAATATAAATAGAAAAACATCAAATTAACTAAGAAAAATTTCCATTTTCCTAAAAAATTGCCATTATAATTTCAAAAGCACAATTGACTCATAAAATAATATTTATGTTCAGGTTCGAGCACTATGGTTGCTAATATGATGATACTGGAAGCTTACATGGTTGTTAATTTTAGGGCCCGTGAGATTAGTCAAGATGCACGCAAGCTAGCCGAATACTCATATATATTAATAAAAAAAAAAAAAAACATTTTTGCTATCGATCAGACGCAACATAAAGGTGCCATTCATGTGAATCACCCTAAGAACATGATATTTCTATCGTCTTTTTTATAGCAGCATTCATGCTTAGCCTAATTGGCATATGTAAAATCGACAGATAAGATAGTCAATATATAGAGTTGCAAAGCACCCCAGCCATGCCAGCAGGACCAGGTTTTCCTAGAGAGAAATCACCTGCATTCCATTTGAGAAAAAACTGTGCCAGAAGAACCAAAGGGATGCAGGGAAGATCTAGCTACCACAGTAGATCCACCTCATGACACTCTTCAAAACTTACAACACGTGACAACCAGTATAGGCAAACATTGGATAAATGGCCTCCAACCAAACAGCTAACCTCATGAAGAAAACGTTCTCAATTTATTTCTGTATTCTGTGATCTGTTTATTTCTGTAGGTTTCAGCCATTCAAAGGAAATCAGATGTCGAAATAGGTCTAATATTGGTAGCTGTTACTGTGATGATCAATGCCCTGATGCATGCTCAAAAGCTTTACGTGCAAACCAGATCCTACTGGTAACAAATATTGTTGCTGCACTGATCCATGATCGTCAGCAAATGTAGTGAGTCAGGCGAGGCCTCCCTCTCTCATAGATGAAGTGAATGCAGAGACGTAAAACCATACTGGGAAAAAATTATGTTAGCTATCATTCAAGTATCGAAGACTAGAGCTTATATACCAGATGATAAGTGAATTTATTTTTATTTTGTATATAAGGTTTGAAACTAAAGAAAAGAGGCAAGAAAGAAGGATGTTAACTACACAGATACGTACAGTAAGAAAATGATTTGAGCATATATGGCATAAGAAAAGCTTCTTGTCTTTCATATTATTCCTCTACATTTTATAAAATATCCACGAGATTTAAATGCTTTCACGCTCATTCTGTTCCTCTCCCAGTACTAACCTAACCTGCATCTTTCTCCATGATCTCTTTTTCTTTATACTCTGATCTTTTGGCCTGCCACAGCTCCTGCATCCCAAGCTTCCTTTCTCTTAGTGTTAAAGAATCCCAAGTCGTAGCACCCAAGAACGCTTACCATGGCAGCAATAGATATTGCAATCCTGTTTGTAGCTTTCACAAGTCATTTTACCCTAACCATGAGCACCACCATGGTTGCACTTGCACCTGCCATCCCCAAACCTAAGCGATTGGTCACCAAACTAATTCATCGCGACTCCATCTTTTCTCCCCGTTATAATGCTAATGGCACCATTGCTGATCGTGCAAGACGTGCTATGGAAACTTCAATTGCGCGTTTTGTTCAGGTGTCCGGACTAGTCTCGGATAGCCATGGCATTCGAACCACTCTTCTCCTTAGCCAGCCCAGTGAACTATTCTACATAAATTTTTCTATCGGCCATCCACCACTTCCACAGCTAGCAATCATGGACAGTGGCAGTAGTTTTCTATGGATCAAGTGTCTTCCTTGCAGTCCTTGTTCAAGCAAATCACCTATTTCAATTTTTGATCCTAGGAAGTCTCTCACTTATTCTAGCATGTCATGCAGGAGATATAGGTGTAACCATTCCAAATGCAACTCCTATAATGAATGTACTTACAATACAACATATGTTCGAGGTCCTGGATCGACCGGGATCTATGTTTTTGAACAACTTTCCTTCGAGACGATAGACGACACGAAGATTGTGGTGCCAAGGGTACTTTTGGGGTGTGGTCGAAATCTTGAAGTTGATAAAGGTCAATACAATGGAGTATTTGGACTTGGAGTTGGTAGAGAGACATCTTTGATAACTCAATTAGGTTCTCAATTCTCCTACTGCGTTGGTAATATAATGGATCCTCATATCCTTACAACCAGCTATCCTTGGGTGATGGAGCAATAATGGAAGGTGATTCAACACCTTTAGAAAGCAGCTATGGCCGCTATATATTACGTTACACTTGAAGGAATTAGTATAGAAGGTAAACTGCTAGAGATAGACCGTCGTATTTTTTAAAGGACAGCCATGGTTGATAATGGAGTGATCCTTGATTCAGGAACTGCATATACTTGGCTAGCCCAAGATGCATATAATGCACTTAGCGAAGAAGTTCAAAGTCTCTTCAGAGAGATGTTACAACGGTACAAAGGCATGCCAAACCAACTGTGCTACATTGGGAGTGTGAGGGAGGATCTTAGTGGGTTCCCGGCAGTAACTTTCCATTTTGCGAATGGAGCACAATTAGTGCTCGACACCCAAAGTATGTTTCTTCCATAGCTCCAAGAGTGTTTTGCCTGGCCATAGGTTCTAGTGCTGTCAATGGAGACAACTCCAAAAATTTGTCCGTCATTGGAATGATGGCCCAACAGAACTACAATGTGGGTTACGACATTGGTCAAAACAAGTTGTACTTCCAAAGAATTGATTGTGAGCTTCTTAAGGACTAGAGCATGAATTGAAATCAGAGTCTCCTTCTCTTTTCTTTTTAGTTCTCAGCATACGAGGCTTACAATGTCCAATGATCGAATATTTGTTATGACAGCAGTAACACTCTTAAGCACAAGTGGGCAAACAAAACAAAATGGCCATCATGAGTGTAGTGTATTATAACAGAGGCACTGTCATGCAAAGAACTAAATGGTGAATTAGAAACAGAAAATTAAGCATGAAAATTTTATTGTGGACAGTTGATAGTTTATCAGGGAATAGTTTGTTAGGTGGGCACAAGCACTGATAGTACAAGGATTGATTCTCATTTCTTGAATGGGGAGTGCAGGGTGGCTGCTTTACAATCCCCCTAGATGTCACAGGAAAGGGAAACATCAAGTCAAACCAGGAAAAAACTGTAAAAATAACTAGATCTACCAAACCTGTGTTTAAGATGCTAATAATATTTTCCTATGATTTAAGACTCAAAAATTAACCCAAATGGTAATTCTGAATGTACCTCTTTCCCCCAATTCTGATCCCAAGTCCCAAACGAGGTATTTGCTCTTTATAGTGTAGAAACAAACAAGCCAATTCCTTTCAGGCTGCACCAAACAATTAATCAATCTTCACTGATGAGTACATGAGCCTGGTAAACCAGAAGCAGGCATAGAAGCCAATTGTGCCAGTAAGCACAAAGAAAGCATATGAGGCAATCAGCATGTAGCCAAAGTATAAGATCCCAGACACTGGTTTTGTAATATCAAGCTTCGTGAAGAAGTAGAAAGCAGCATAGAGGAAGAGGTAAATTGCAGAGGACCCTGATGTCAGGTAAGACCTCCACCACCAAAGGTAGTCCTCACCGCACAGCTGGAAGTAGCAAAGCACAATTGTGATCTCGGCACAAGTGACAATGAGGATGACAAAGACAATGAATAGGAAACCAAAAATGTAGTAGAACTGATGCAGCCATATTGATGTAAGGATGAAGAAGAGCTCGATAAAGACAGCTCCAAATGGAAGAATGCCTCCAATTAGAATAGAGAAAACTGGCTTCATGTACCAGGCCTGTTCTGGAATCTGCCTTGGGATCTTATTCGTTTTCACTGGATCCTCAATTGCAGGCTTCTTGAAACCAATATAACTACCAGCAAAGACTAGTGGAACTGAAATGCCAAACCATAAGAATACCAGAGCAAACATGGTTCCAAAAGGCACTGCCCCAGATGATTTCTCACCCCATATTAGAGCATTCAAGACAAAGAATATGGCAAAGATTGTTGCAGGAAACATGAAAGCCGTTTTCAGAGTAATTTTCTTCCATTCTGTTCCCTTGAACATCTTATAAAGACGAGCTGATGCATATCCAGAAAAAAGACCCATAAATACCCAGAGAAGGAGCATGGCTGTCATCAACCCACCTCGATTCGATGGAGAAAGGAAACCAAGTGCAGCAAATATCATAGTAACGAGAATCATCCCAAAAAACTGAACCCCTGTCCCGGCATAGACACAGAGGAGGTCTGAGTTTGTTGGAGGCCGGAAAGCATCCCCATGGACCAATTTCCATCCTGTCTCCTCTTGGGCTTCTTCTTGGGTCTCCAGTTGGTTGTACGTTGAGATATCCCGAAAAAGTGTCCTCAACATGATCATAGCCACCATCCCCGAGAGAAAAAGAACAATCATTAAAGAATTGACAATTGAGAACCAATGAATTTGATCATCAGCCATCAAAAGATAGGTATCCCACCGAGAAGCCCACTTCACTTCACTTTCCTGCAGGGTAAAACAAGACATGTGCCAACAGTAGAAAGCAACACTATAAGCTAGAGTCATAGAAGCAACCAGCAAAAGTCACTTCTTTACATGAAAGTACAGGACTGACCTCAAATGCAACATCATATGTAAATATCACATCCTTCTTATCCTCAATCACTTGAGGAGATTCAGAGCTAGTAACTGCACGCCTTGCGTGGGGATCACAGGTTGTTAGTCGTGTATTCTCATTCTTCCACTGACCATCATAATCATGTTTAACGCTGGATTCATTTAAAATGATAAGTCTTAGAATAAAAGAGCGGACTGTCATTTCACAGACAAAGGGAAGTTAACAGAAAAAATGCAATTTAGAATCATAGAATCAGAGAGAATAACCTGAATGGTTTGACCTCAAACCCAACAATCCTGGCTAAATTTGACTGAGAGTCTTTGTGAAATTTGACAGTAAATGTCAAGTGATTGTGGATAAAATGTTTTTGATCTTTGCTCTGCAAACAAAAATAAATTGCTTCAGTAATCGCTATTCAGCATTCAATAATAATAATCAAAACAGATTAGACAGAGCAAGAACTTACCCCAGCATACTGCCCTTTAAGACCAACTTGGAAGCCATGTTGATACACTACCGCATTTTCCTGATCAAACCTTGTAATGGGCACAACAAGTGGAAGATTATCCAAAATCCTGTTCCATGCAGCATTTACCAGAAAGTCATAAGAGATGTTATTCACATAAAAATCATAACCAAGAGTGTAAGGAATTAGCACTCACATGTTGACCCGGTAATCATCATCAATCTTTTCCTTGAATTGTTTTGCTGTTTTTGCATCAAGGGTTATACGACATAAAATTCGGCACTGTTGCGGTTCTCTCATTTGAAACTGCAACAAAACATTTATGTCAACTACACAGTAGCCACAGGAGAGGACATATGCAGAGAGAACCGACTAGCAAGCTATATTAAGACAGCTTACCACATAAGGAGAGTTTTCAATACGATCACCACGAAGAACTTCTCCAAGATTCTCTGCACTGTCAACTATACGATCTGGAGGACAATATGGGAGGGAATAGTATGAGTACGGAAGTTGTGTTTTTGTAGAAGTCAGTTTGTTTACTTTCACCTTTAACTCAGCCCCCTGTAATGGTAAACAAAATGTTGGAACTTGGCAGGCATAAAAAGATCAAAACAACAATAGATAGAGCTCTTCTTCATTAAATGGAAAACACATGCAAAGCATATAAAGAAACTATGCAGGAGACCATGCTTGATGTATCGACATTCCACGATGAGAAGACTGAATTAAAATCCTATCATCATAATTCATTGAGGGTAACTAATGTCACAAGCACTAGGACATTCACCTTGGAAGCATCACCACTAGCCATTTACAAACCACATAATGCAATGTTAATGGGTATAAAAGTACATAAACATTCACGCATTGAAATAACAATCAATATTTGAGAACTTGGCTTTGATGGTTACAAGGAACATACCACACTTGCTCGGTTCCCTCCCCCAACCCCACCCTCTTCTCCATACACCACAAACACTTGGATCAAACAACACGATCATTATACATACATGTGGAAACCAGATAAATTCAAGGTCCCAAATTCAACAGAACAACATTCGCAGCAAAACTCTTTGATCTCACTTAGTTCAGAGAGATAAAAACAAAGCGAGTGATGAAAAAACACCATCCACTGAAACACAGTTAAACACAGAAAAGCTCACTTGAACCTTCTAAGTTACCAAATTTCCATTGCAAAATCAGATTTCTATGATTAACCCATTATTTTCACCTCCAGATTGCAAAATCCCAATCTTATTTTTTTCAAAAAAGGAAAGAAACAAACAAAAATTTACAAATCATTTCCTTAAAATAAAAAAAAGCAAATGTAAAATTAAGTCCATAAAATCACAAAAGAACAAGAATCAAAAGTTGTCAAGAAAAAAACATTAAAAAGAAAGAAAAGAAAGGGAAAAAACAAAAACAATATATCCCATGCAAACAACAACAGAATCAGTAACAATCCATCAAGGGAAAAACAAGAAGATCTAACCCAAAATCTTCGATTTCTCTGCAAAAGCAGCATAATTATACATGCATGCATGCGTATTTAATAAGTGAAGTAAGGTGTAGAGTAAATTACAGTAACGAAATCCTGAGGGGCGACACCAGGAAGATAGAAGGAATGGGATTGATAGGCTAATAACAACAAAAGCAAAGAAAACTTCATGAAAGAGATTCCTAATCTGAGCGCGAGAGAAACTCCCGCCATGGCTGTTATTGCTAGCTAGCTAGCTACCTAGCTAAATCAGATCTCCTGCTAACCTGATTCTCTTCTCTATCTCTCTCTCTCTCAGTTTTCTTTATTCCATCTCTGTTTTCTTCTTTGGTCACAAGAAATGGAAACGGTAGTGGAGGAGGAGATACGTGGGTGTCTGTGTGCGTGGGCTTTGTTCCGTTGTTTTGCAGTTACCAAAATGGATGCCAATTAATTAAATTTTTTTAGTTGGTGATTAATTAATTATTGATTACTTATTAGTACTGGCTATGTTATTTTTTAGTTCATAAATTTTCAAATGGGAGATTACTGATCGTTGATGTTCTTGTTTTTCTTCTTGATGTGAGGTCGAGATTGATTGTATCACGGAAATTGAGGGTCCTTTCTTATTATTTTCTCATTTTATAATATATTTTTTTAGTTTTTCTTAGAAAAATTAGTGTTGATTACCCTCCTATTTTCATTATAAAGTGTGAATTTTGTAGTACGGTTGAGGTTTTTTTTAAAGTATCTTTTAATTAAAAATATATATTATTTAGAGTTTTTTATTTTTTTTTATTAATATATTGAAATTCTTGAAAAATTCTTAAAATATATTAATTTAATATTTTTTATCTTTTCAAATAAAAAATACTGTGAAATGTAGTTTAAAAAAGCAGGTTATAAAAAATAGGTTATACCAAAAAATAAACACTCCCTGAGTGCCAACAAATATCATTTATGAGTTGAATATATTGCATAAGCAAATATCTTCATAATAAATACACAAATTAAGCTAAATTAAATTTAAAGGTGATCTTGTTTTTTATATTTTTAATAATCAATAGAGCTATAGTATTTTGTTTCAAGGTATGGTATGTTTGTTTTTGTGGTGCGATTGTTTTTAAAAAAAAATTAATTTTTTATTTATTTTAAAATACTATTTTTTATCTTTTCAAATTAATTTTAATATTTTTTTAAGTAAAAAATATTTTGAGAAATACCCGTTACCATTATACTAAATACTACGTCAAGTAAGATACTTTATTTTTATTTTCATGTTTTTTTCTTTCCTAGTTATAGTGCTAGTGAAATTCTTTTTTTTTTTTTAAATATTACTAAAGTTTACCAAAGTGGATTATGCTTTGAGAATAGAGAGTTGTGCCTAAATTCATTCTCAAGTTTTCGTTTTCACTATAAAAAAATGAAGAGCTTTTTTAGTCTAATGAACGTGCTTATCAAGTGATAGTCCTAACCTAGAATTATTTTTGTATAAACTATAAACCATTGGATAATATAGATTTTATCAAGTAATTATATTATTTGATTTTTCAATTAAAGATTTATATTTGGAACCATTTAACATAAAACATGAAATTACCTACATAATGACATTGTTTTTTAAAAAGTAAATTGAAAAAAAATCTATTATTTTCAGATTTTCTAATTTATTTATTTTTTAAAATTTTATTTAAGGAGTTACAAACTCTTAATAATAATAAACTACTTAAAAACATATTCAATAATAAAATTTTGAATTAAAATTATACACCAAAGATAGATTTGATATCATTTTATAAAATTGCAAAAGTCAAGAAACAATAATAAACTCTTATGTTTGGCAGTGTGGTAACAGTTGTTTTTCAAATAACTTTTCGTGTCGAAATGCATACAAATGATGTTTTTTTATTTTTTAAAAAATTATTTTTGACATCAGCACATCAAAACGATCCAAAACATACAAATTATATTAAATTTTAATTAAAAAAATTGAATTTTTTGAGAACGCGGTGCACCCAAACAGTTTTTTAAGTACCAAACATCAATATCTAATAAAATTTATATGGAACAATATCATGCCCTATATTCTTTGGTTTTAACACAATGTTCTTGCACAAATAGCAACTAATTATTCTTGAATTAGAATCATGACGAAAAGAAGGGTGTAGAAAAATCCACTTTTCTTTTCTTCGGCCCCAACAAACACCAAACAAAGGAATACACATTTTGAGAGTGAGAGTGACCTTGCAAGATTGTGGAGAACACAAAAGGAGAAAAGGAAAAAGTGAGATCGTGGAGTGGAAGTGGATCCCCCATGATCCCGTCACCACGCAACCACCTTGCTAGCAATGTTCTTCGGTTATATTGGCAACTATTTGCCTTTTTTTTTCTTTTTCTTTTTTGTTGCATGATGTATTTCGAGTAAAACCACAAAAATAATATGTTAAGATAGTGATCGACAGTGTAATAGTGATTGTTTTTCAAAGTGTTTTTAAATATTTTTAGATTATAATATCAAATAATTTTTTATAACTTGAATATTTTTCATTGTATTGAAAAATAATTGATCTGACAGACAGAAAAACATAGGATGTACTAAAATTGAAAAATGATCCCATTATTAGTTTTTCTTGGCTGTTCATAGCAAATAGTAACCTTGGAGCTTTTTGTCAACACAAAAATTTGACCTTTATAATTTTTAAATTATAAAACCAAATTAGAACATTGGAGTATTTAGAAGGAGTAGAATATTGTTTACCTTTTTAACTCGAAGTCAAGAGACTTGCTTCGTCTTGGGTTCACAGATAATTTAGTCCATACGCAATAGCCAAGACTTTCTTAAGTTATTTCGTAATTAACCACAAACTAGTCATTAAAAAAGACTATTTATCTTTTTAAAAGGTACTTGAGAGAGAGTATAGTTTGATTTTATTTTTAAAAAAATTTGTTTTTTTTTACTAGTTATATTAAAAATAAATTTTTAAAATATTTTTTTAATGGGTTTCCAAGCAAAAATAAATTTCGTATATGTTTTGTACTTTTCAAAATGTTTTCTTTTGAAAATATATTGAAATTATTTTTATTTTATTTTATTTTTTAAAATTTATTTTTGATATTCATATATCGAAACAATTCAAAAATATTAAAAAGTAATTTAAAACTAAAAAAAATTCAAAAGTTTTTAAATTTATAATTGAACCCAATGTTAAACTAACCTTCAAAAATTTAAATTTAGGTTGAGAACTGAAGTTAAATAAATCTATTATTGATTTATGGTAAGTCAAACTCAACGCCATAAACTATGTGCAAGAAAAAATAATTGTTTTAGATAGTCTTAGTCCATAAATATCATTATTCATCATTATTATAAAGAGTTTTATCAAACTTTTTTAATATAATTAGTCAATCACAATTACCAAAGAGCTTAGATTATATCATCCAACTAATTAAATTATTCATGTCCTGAAAAATAATTGCTTACTATGCGTACGATGGTGTTTATTGACTGAATCCTAGTTTAGCAAGCCTTCGGGGGTGGAAGAAACTCGATTTTGCTAGCTCAGTGAGTGTTTTTTTATATATATTTTTTAAAATATTTTCAGATTGTTTTTTTATTTAAAAAAACATTAAAGTAATAATTCTTTAGCAATTTTTATATAGTTTTAATGTAATGATAATTAAATAAATATTATTTTAATATTTTCCAATTAAAAAATATTTAAAAAAAAATTATGCACAAGCCAATCAACTGTGCATCATCACAATGTTTTCCTTTATTAATAAAATCATTTTTATACCCCATAGGTCATAGGGTCTTCAATTTTTTTTAATTTTTTTTTCTAATTTACTATAGGCATATTAATTAACTGATGGATTTCTGATTTATTAACAAAGGGCCATTTGTCTGAAATTTCCCCTCGGATT
>Ga0307510_10007709_pt1 | contig 12835 bp, 13 predicted proteins | sample 12_EM_MG_FD_207224 | JGI IMG/M metagenome (GOLD analysis project Ga0307510, IMG submission 207224) | Populus trichocarpa ectomycorrhiza microbial communities from riparian zone in the Pacific Northwest, United States - 12_EM | ecosystem: Host-associated > Plants > Roots > Unclassified | place... | reverse complement strand
TGGGTCAAACTAGAATGGCTGGAATTGATGGAAATGCAGACTAGGGCCACTAGGATTGGTTTCCTAGAAACCCTAGCATTTCCAGTCGTTCCAGTTGCTCTAGCTGCATGTCATCTTCCTGATGTACATGGACGTCGATGGCCACAACAGCCACGGGAACACATTGTTCAGGCGTCATTCAATAGAGAATTGGATATCGCATGCATGGTGTCATGGCATGCCGCATGCATCTTGCATCTATCCCATTCCATGACAACTTTGGCTGGGTCCCATTTGTGGATAAATTTAGACGTGAGTGCTGAAATGAGGATGGCAGCCTGAGAATAAGCATCGCGACATCCAAGTCGAATCCATTGCATTTGAGTACTTGAATGGTCAGCCAGATATGATACCCATAATACTGCGGAAAGCGTGAAAACAAGGTTATTGAGTTTGACGTTCTGTGCGATGACTGTTAAGGCCGTTAAGGCACACTACTTGCAAACCACCCCGATAAGGCGACCACACGTGAAAGCAAACACCAACTTCCCCTATAACGGCCATGTGTGCGCTAGATCTGCGTCTGCGCTGACAACAAAACTCGAATGATAAGGCGACAATTGGGGACCAAACCAAACACAAAGCACACTACGTCCTCCATCACCGCGGCATTCCCACCTCAGACAAGTCAACCCCGACGTGCGTCATTGCTGTGTCTGCCAACTTGGCGCCAACCTCATTACAGTACACGTTATAAAGCAATGGCCTCAGGCTATGGGGTTAGAAAGCAAGATTTTAATGTCTCATGTACCACCATCACACCAACGGCATGTATTTAACCTGGAAGTGCTACATGGGTGTAAGACAGCAAGTGAGTATTAGTGAGTGGCTGTCTTAATTAGCCTGAAACCACACACAATCAAGCAATTGGGTGTCAGCACCCCAGGAAATTTTGTGATCGATTGTGTATGGATAAGGAAACCCATCAAATGAGCAATTAATTAGGTAGTTACACATGTAGTTAAACCTTGCTCAGAGTTGCTCCTCCATTCTGGAGGAGCAGACACTTTCTTTACACAGCTTTGCAATAGACCAAGATTGATCTAGTTCTGTTGCCTGAAGCTATTAAGACAGATAAAGTCTCCCTTTTCTCACACCTCATGCTCTGGTGTGTTACAATGGGGTTCTGTATCCTGATGCGCACGTTATTGAGTTCCAGGCACGAGTTGAGTTGACACAGGAACTGAGGATACCAAGAATTCCCACCTTGTTATTAGCTGGATTTGGTCATTTGGGAGGGGGTACACGCATGTGGCAAGTAGACAAGAGTTGAACTGCGAGGAAGACACAAATATGGTTGTGATGGAGAAGTTGGGGTTCCTCAATAAACTTGTTGAAGTGGGCCATTACTTCGTATGGCAGGTCCGAGTTCTTGTAGAATGCCTTATCACAGATGCGTGCTGCACCATCAGCACAAACACAACACAAATAACAACATGTGCGGGATTTTCATCACCCAAAGTCGCGTGCACCACAACACATCGGCAACAGCCACAATCGGCCCAAACATGACAAAAACAACATGGTTCGGCAACGGCCGCAACGAAAGTGCAGAATCTTTTCGCACAGTGAGCACCAAAAATCCCTGTGGGATAAAACAGCATAAATACCTTGTTCTCTCAAAGAGAACTTGGAATGCCAAGCAGAGAAGAGAGAACTCATGTCTTTATGTCACGATCTCCACTCCAATCGTCTTTTTCAGGAGGCAAGCTGCCCTCTTGGTAAGTTATGTACTTGGCCCACCCAAAAAATCATGGCTGTGATCACAAGCAGAACTGTATACAAATGCCATATCTTGAGGCATACTTGCAATCCAGTAATCCTCACCTAAGTGCGAAGCCTCAAGACACACTCAGCCATGGAGATCTGAGATCAGAGCCCACAGGTCATTCACAATTCCCACTTCAGCAAGCAGCTATTCTGTGGTTGGCTCGCGGCTTTCTGCGGACCGTTTCAATTCATCACGGACTCAGGGACTTGGACACATGCCCTGAGCAGCAGCATGATAGCACTAGAACCACCAATTGGTTTGACTCTGACCCTTGACCCTGTTTCTCCGAATAACAACATAATCTCACATTGACACAGTTCTAGAATTGGCTGTCACTTGGAACTCCAATAAGTCACTGGAAACTCGGCAAGCTAATATCCTTGGCCATAGTAAACTCACCCTTGCGGACTATATAGGCTAGTTCTCTGCGCTTTTTTGAAGCAATGACTGCCACATGCATATAGTCTTCAAACTCATAGTTTATTGTCTTTTCACTGCCACAGGCGCTGTTATTTTTGCCTTCCTCAGGCATAGGTTGAGACAGCAATGCCTTTGGAAGATACCAGGACCATCTAACACCTCACTTTTATGGGGTGAGATCTCTACGTGTCAAGAGATCTGAGACTTGGGCTAATTGACAGTGAAGGCAACGTTCAGCAAATGTTCAGGCCCTATGCCTATGATTTTTACGAAGGGTTATACCAACAATATGGGAAGGTGGCACACATCTATGGCATCTTTGGGGTAAGCAATGGCCTTTTTTGGATCCCACAACAGGTAACACTAGTAGCATAGGATATACAACTTGTGGTCTCTGATCCCAAGGCCTGCAATAACATTGTCATCAAATATCAGTACATCTTTGAGGAAACCATACCATTCCTTGAGTATGTCTACTGTTTATAATCGGTACTACTGCTATTGTTACTGTTACCATTCCCTGCATGTAGAACAAATAAGCAGGTATTCGGGCCAGGGCTTTTTGCAACATCAGGTCAGTAATTGTGCTTCTGACCCACATGTATTTCTGATACTGAATAGCAGTTACTTTTAGGTGATCAGCACTGTAGGCAACGAAAAATGTTAAACCCTGTCTTCAACATCAATCATATGCGATATATGATGCCCATTTTTTATGGAGTTGTATGACAGGTACCGTCTTAGGCGCATATCTATGGGACTGTGCATAAGTGAATTTTGGCAGCTTCAAGAAAAATTCGAGTCCATAGTGGTAAATGGTGTTACAGCTCCTTTGATTTATCAAGCATTTACGCAGTTAAGTACCACTTAATGATGTGCATTTGCTTATATCAGCTCTCCTTCCTTATTAGTACAATACCCAGTCCGCTTTACCGCTTTCCCACACTCTCAGACTTACCTGTTATCTAGATACATAGCAGTTATCACTTAACACATACTAATTACCTTACAGCCACAGTACCTTCCTATTCCAACCACTACTCCCACGCATTACATCAGCCATACTGTACAAGTCACTTCGACTCATTCAGAGTCATATCCTCCAGTATATCTCTAACGTGTGAAGCAGTTCTCTACTGTGGACTGTAATCTCTTTTGCATATGATAGTTTACCTTAGTACCTACTTACTCATCCATTACCAAGGCTTGCTACACATTCCTTGACTCGTTAGATAGATGACTAGGTAGCTCATGTATATAAGACCTCCTAAAGAGCCTCCAACTCTCCAGACTTGGTCTCTTTGTAGAACCAATACAGGACCATAAGCTCCTTAGAGCAATCCCTTACTTCCCAGTCTCTAAGTAATTCCCTTGCGCTCTAAGTCAAGCACCTAGAGTCTGCAATACTATCTAAGTTAGTCTTAACTTAGCTTTGCACTAAAGTAACTGTGCGACCTTTATCTTTAAAGGTAGACTCTAAATGCTTACCTGTAAGTACTCAAGGTGAGTATTTACAATACGCAGAGTCCGTGTGTAACATTAGACCAAGTCTATAACTAGTCTAGTTACCACAAATGAAGGCAACTTCCCCTATAGTGAAGCAGAACAGAAGGTGTTCCTAAAGTAGCAGGACACCTTCCATTTACAGAACATCTTATCAGACCTAATATAATTGGTCATATCTTATCAAGAGTATCGAAGCAATACATCTTATCAAGTCGGATCTTATCAAAAGCGCACATTACCTTATCTTATCAAAAGTTGGTAACCACCAGAAGGTTCCAACCTCTTTGAAAGAATACATTAAGCTTCAACGCACCAAGTTTTTAGATCAAAAGTAACTGATCTATACCAAAGGCCTTCAGCAGCTGAAGACCTTTACACATTGTCAGTACAGCTGAATTACTACAACCGTTACCTGACCCAGAACTCTGATATCAATTTGTAGAAATCAGACTTAGATCAAGACCAGATCTACCAGAACATCTCTTAGGTCAAATCCAGTGGCTTAATTTTTCAGAGTATCCAGGTTATTATATTTGGGACAAAGAAAGAAATACCAATTTACCAGTAGAGTTTATAGAAAACCATTGGTATTACGTTACAAGATTTGACGACGAAGGAGATTCATACATATCCCATAGAGATCGCATAGATCCTTATTCCAACAACACAGGTTATTGGAGAATCACAGATCCGGAACACCCAGAACACATTCCAGAAGAATTACCACCAGTAGCAGGGCCATCAACCCTTACAGTACCCAGAAGACGTGCAGAAACACTAGAGTCAGTAGAACTCTCTCCATTCGAATCTGCACCAAACCCAGATTACGATCAAGAAGATCAAGAAGACGAATACTATGAACCCCAGACATCTACTACAGAACAAGCTACAGATGTACTAGCTGCACAATTTCAACACGTCTTAGACTTAGAAGATAGAGAGCCAGAAAACCCTCTCACACCACAAGTACCAGTGTACTTACAACTAGTAGAACAAGCAGTAGAAGCAGGTTTAAATGTACCTCCTCCTCCACCTTTAGCAGAACCAGAACCAGAACTACAAGTTGTAGTTTTACCAGAACAACCACAAGTGCAAGTCGCACCTATACAAGTACCAGTAGTATTCTCACAACCAATAGTCCAGCCCATAATGGCACAACCAGGACAAGCCGCACAACAAGCCCCTGTACAAGCACCAGTAGCAGCCCCTGTACAAGCAGCACAAATAGTAGCACCAGTCGCTACAACAGACAAACTAAGAGGTTCACCACCAGATACCTTTAAAGGTGATAGAAGACATAGTGAACTCTTCTTACACCAATTCAATTTATATTGGGGACTCAACGAAAACCATGAAGTGATGCAAGTTCCATACTTCTGTGCAATGTATGCACTATCACTCATGAGAGGACCTAATATAGATGATTGGGTTAATGATCAAGTACTCTCAATCAGAGAGTCGACCACAAGAGCACAAAACCCACTTGATAGAAACGATCCACAGATATGGAATGATTTCAATACTGCATTCACCAATGCATATACAGATACTGCCAAGAAACAGACCACTCACCAGAAACTAATGACATTAAAAATGTTTGGAGATGATCTAGATTCATACATCTCTACATTTAAAAACCTCTGTAAACAAGCAAGTTATGACATTACCACAGAAGGTACAATGCATATCTTCGCACAAGGTCTTAAGAAATCACTTCTTCAAGCAATCCTCTATGGCCAAGGAGCAATCCCTAACACTCTTATACAATGGGAAGATGCTGCCAGAGATGAAATGAAGAAGCATGCTTACAGACAAACAATGCTTAATCCAGGACGAGCACACTTTAAATGGCAATTCACTCAATCTAATGGCAATGGATGCCATAGAAGCAAATATGTTCATCCTAATGATAGAACAGTCCCAATGGACATAGATCCACCAGTGTTCACTCAAGTCAATAGAGCGTACACTGATGATGACAAGAAAAAGCATCGCAATGAAGGACGTTGCTTTAATTGTAGTAGAATTGGACATATGTCTAAAGAATGCCCAATGCACAAATCACAGACACCCCAATTCAAACAATATAACCAACCCAAACAAAGGACAGGTTATGTTACGCACGGACTCTGTGTATTGTAAATACTTGCCTTGAGTACTTATGGGTAAGCATTTAGAGTCTACCTTTAAAGATAAAGGTCGCACAGTTACTTTAGTGCAAAGCTAAGTTAAGACTAACTTAGATAGTATTGCAGACTCTAGGTGCTTGACTTAGAGCACAAGGGAATTACTTAGAGACTGGGAAGTAAGGGATTGCTCTAAGGAGCTTATGGTCCTGTATTGGTTCTACAAAGAGACCAAGTCTGGAGAGTTGGAGGCTCTTTAGGAGGTCTTATATACATGAGCTACCTAGTCATCTATCTAACGAGTCAAGGAATGTGTAGCAAGCCTTGGTAATGGATGAGTAAGTAGGTACTAAGGTAAACTATCATATGCAAAAGAGATTACAGTCCACAGTAGAGAACTGCTTCACACGTTAGAGATATACTGGAGGATATGACTCTGAATGAGTCGAAGTGACTTGTACAGTATGGCTGATGTAATGCGTGGGAGTAGTGGTTGGAATAGGAAGGTACTGTGGCTGTAAGGTAATTAGTATGTGTTAAGTGATAACTGCTATGTATCTAGATAACAGGTAAGTCCGAGAGTGTGGGAAAGCGGTAAAGCGGACTGGGTATTGTACTAATAAGGAAGGAGAGCTGATATAAGTGAATGCGCATCGTTAAGTGGTACTTAGCTGCGTAAATGCTTGATAAATCAAAGGAGCTGTAACAGGTTATCAGTCTACACCACGAAAGTCTAATCAACCTAGAAAGTTTAAACGCACTTTCCCTAAACCTACAAAGCTAGGAGCACCATCCCAATCCTATGCTAGAAGTGCACACATTGAAGAAATCAATGAAGAAGACGAAGAAGACATTTCTGAACTTGCTGCGCAAGCAGCAAAGTTTAATGAAGGACAATGCGAGCAATGGGTTGATGAAATGAAAAGCTTAGGAATAAATTTTTAGAAAGCCCAACACATGCAGCCATGTTGCGGGCTATCTTTCCTCAGGCTGTATCCATTCCCAAATGTCCCCAAGTCAAAGCTCAAGTCTCCCTTCAATCCGCACATCTTCACACAGATCTTCAAGCACTATTAGACTCAGGTGCAACTGATAATTTCCTTAACCCATTAGTAGTCAATTGATTCAATCTCCCTACGATTGAATTACCCAAATCTAGAGTTGTATGCAATGTTGATGGAACTATGAACAGAAGTGGTTCAATCACACATGGTACAAAATTAGAAGTTCAATACCAAAATCGCACTGTTCCACTATTATTCTTAATAATGGATATGGGTAGTGATTCAATGCTCTTAGGAATGCCATTCCTTGCTGCATTCAGTCCAAACATTGATTGGAAAGAAGGCAAATTCCATGGAGATGTAACTGCATTCACTAAAGACGCACACCTATGGACTTCAAATGACGAAGTAGTCATACCAGAATTAGAAGAAGACGACCTAGAAAATGATCTCGAATTCATTCCTAGTAATGAATGCGACACTATTACAATCAGAAAGACTACTACAGCTACTGAGCTAGCTGCTCAAGTGGCAGACAAGAAACAATGCACTTGGCAAGAACAAGTCCCAAGTGTATATCACCAATATGGTAGAGTCTTTAGCAATGAAGAAAGTACTAGATTCCCAGAATCACGACCATGGGATCACGCTATAGACCTATTACCAGAAGCACCACCTACACTCAATTGTAAGGTGTACCCATTAGCAGAAGGACAACAAGAAGTGCTAGATAAATTCTTAGATGAACACCTAGCCAAAGGATACATTAGATGATCCAATAGTCCATATGCTTCCCCATTCTTCTTTGTTAAAAAGAAAGATGGAAAGCTTAGACCAGTTCAAGATTATCACGCACTCAACAACTGGACAGTCAGAAACACATACCCACTACCACTCATCAAAGAATTAATCTCTAAACTCGTTAAGAAGAAATGGTTTACCAAACTCGACATTAGATGGGGATACAACAATGTCCGCATCAAAGAAGGCAATGAATGGAAACCCTCCTTTAAAACAAATAGGGGATTATTTGAGTGTCTAGTTATGTTTTTCGGTCTAACCAACTCTCCAGCTATGTTCCAGACAATGATGCACGCATTGTTTGATGATCTAGTCACAACTGGCAATGTTATAATCTATATGGATGACATTCTCATTGTTACAGACAGTGATAATATTGAAGACCATATCAAAATCGTATCCATAGTCCTCAAGCACTTAGAAGACAACAATCTATTCCTAAAACCAGAGAAATGTCACTTCCACAGACGCGAAGTAGAGTACTTAGGCATCATTGTAGGAAATGGACAAGTCAAGATGGACCCAATCAAAGTCAAAGGTCTTACTGATTGGCCTATTCCTACTACAGTTTCAGAATTACGCTCATTCCTCAGTTTCAGAAATTACTACAAAGACTTCATACAGGATTACTCAAGATTGGCATGCCCCCTCCATGATCTTACAAAGAAAAGTCATGCATGGAAATGGGAAGATGACCAACAAACTGCATTTGACACTCTCAAACACAAGTTTACAAGCTATCCAGTCCTTAGAAATCCAGATCCTGTCAAGCGTTACATTGTAGATACTGACACATCCGCCCATGCAGTCGGAGCAACAGTGTCACAAGACTTTAGTGATAGATGCCACCCCATCACCTTCTTTAGCAAGTCATTATTACCAGCTGAACAGAATTATGACATATATGATCGCGAACTATTAGCAATCATTAACACCCTAAAGGCTAATTGCCAACTTCTTTTAGGCGCACAACAGAAATTCCTGATTAGGACCGATCACAATAATCTTAAATATTTTAAGACACCACAAAAGATCAGCCCTAGACAAGCTTGATGGCACAAATTTCTACAAGATTACAACTTTGAAATCACACATTTTCCTGGTAAAAGCAATACCATTGCTGACCTTCTTAGTTGAAGAAAAGACCTTGAAGAGGGAGTAAATCCTAATAAAAGTGTCACACTCCTACCAGAAAATTTATTTACCAACAAAGAAATTAAAGTTAATAAGGTTTATCTAGAAGATAATCCTGAAACATGTCACAAAGTCTTACAAGAAATCCATGACTCACCCATCGGTGGTCATCCAGGCATTTCTAATACATACAACTTAGTCAAACAAAACTATGAAGGACCACAATTACGCAAATTTGTAGAAGATTATGTGAAAGGATGCACAACATGTCAAGAAACCAAAGTCATCACACACATGAAACGCACACCACTATATCACCTAAACACATTTGTAGAACAAGGTCCCTTTCAATATGTTTCAATGGATCTAATCACCGATCTACCAACCTCAAACACTTATGATTCTATCCTTATGATCGTAGATCAAGGATGTTCCAAAGCAGCAAAGTTCATACCCTGCAATAAAACCATAGATGGACAAGGCATTGCAAAGTTATACTTACAACACCTATTCCCGTGGTTCGGAATTCCTAAAAGAATCATATCAGATTGAGATCCAAGATTTACAAGCAACTTTAGCAAAGCAATTTGCAAAGCAACAAATATTCAACAGAATATTAGTTCAGCCCTCCACCCATGCACAGATGGACAAACTGAACGCATGAATTTATGGATTGAAAACTACCTTAAAGAGTTTGTCAATGGACGACAAGACAACTGGAGTACACTACTTCCAATTGCAGAATTTGCACATAACTCATGGAAGCATGAACATACCAAGTACACTCCACATCAACTGATCTTAGGAATCAATCCATCTGCAAACTTATCAATTCAAGAAGACACTAATCCTAGTGCACATCAACGATTATTAATGATACAGAAAGCATGATCAGATGCACATCAATCACTTAGTAAACGCATCAAGCATTACACACCAAGAAGAACATTATCTCTGAATGATAAAGTAATGCTAGATGCTAGAAATCTCAGAGTTAATACACCTTCAAGGAAGCTATCACCAAGACAATATGGACCATTCAAAGTTTTGAAACAAGTTTCACCGGTTGCTTATCGCATAGAACTTCCACCATCAATGAAGATTCATAATGTGTTTCACATAGACCTTCTAATTCCATACACTGAAACAGAAGCTTATGGAGAAACATACATGCAACTACCCCCTGAGATTATTGATGGAGAAGAAGAATATGAAATAGAAGAGATTATCAATACCCAACGCACAGGCAAGAACAAGAAGATGCAATACTTAGTAAGATGGAAAGAATATCTGTCTGCTGACAATCAATGGGTAGACGCAAAGGATGTACATGCACCTGAACTCTTAGAAGAATATCTTAGCGCAAAAGTATGAGCTCTGAAGATATAAAAGACCTTCAGTTCAGTTGTCAAAGTCCTCAGTTCACTCTGTATACTCTACTTCATTCCTCTCCACTCTTATAGCCAACCAACATGTTCACTGCACTCTGCACTCTTGCTGATGTCGCTTCAAAGAAGGCACCACTCTTCTCATCTACCATCGCTGAACCAGGATCCCCAAGTGACATGGACATCAACAGCAGCAGCAATGAGTACACCCCTCCTTCTCTCCTCTTCAAGATAAATCTAGATGAAGAAGGAGAAGCGCCTCCTCTTCTCCCACCGATCAATGACCTATTCGATCAAAATAAACCCAAGTACCAGCAGGTTGAACTCCCTCTGGTAAAGAACCTTACTAATATCACGCCATCCAACGGCCTATGGAATATTAACTGCAAAGAAGCCATGAAGATGCTTACCAAAGTCATCGATGATGATGGTAAGAACTTCCCAAAGCATCTACATGAAATGTACACACGCCTGAAACGACCAGATGACACAGATTGGTTGGTGCCCCCCTACGAAGATTGGACGCCATCCCAATGCACCTGGGACAATGCCCAGCCACCTTGTCTTGCCACTCCATCATCCACCACCCTCATTTCATCCGAAGATGAAGATGAAGATATCCAGGTCGGTATCTTAGATGCCTGGCCATCTCCACCTCCATCACCAATCCATGGCAGTGCAATGCGCCCACCTAACATCGAACTCAGCAGAGAAAACCCTGGTGAACCATGGATCTTCAATACCATTGGTTCCCCTGACTATTTCCATCTCCTCATTCCAGATCCAGCTATGCCACACCAACAGATAGTCGCCCCTGTCCAGAGCGGCAGCGAGTAGGATAGCGCAGCTCTGGTTGTAGCACATCCCGCTAAACAGCTATCTCCACAAATTCTGAAGAACGGACAAAGCAAACTGCCCAGCCTGTGGGCACAAAAGAGAAACCGTTGCGCATTACCTCTTACATTGCACGAAATACAACCATGAAAGATGGGCTCTAGCGGAGCAGGCAAGGAAGAGAAAGAAGGACCTAACGCTGGAAACGTTACTTGGAGACCCAGAAATGGCACTCCCTCTGGCGAACTATGTAGACGGAACTGCACGATTCAAAATCAATTCAGGTGAGCGCACATAAACTCAGGCCATCACTACTACGCGAGATACACACTACAGGCAATCCCAATTCGAAATTACCACCAAACATGACACACACCACCCCTCCTCTTTCCCCTTGCAACATCAAAGCACTTGCCGCACATATGCAAGTGGCAATAATCTCACTTGAGTGTCAAGACAACACACAGGCTGCCCACGTGAGTGCCACCTCCATACGAGATCTACATGGAAACGCTCCCTTACATTCCATGATGGCATCCCGGCGCGCTATTACTGCACTCATCACTCACACTGCAGTAGACGTTCTGCAACGATAACCCGGTTATGGGGGAAATAACACAGCACTTAACTACTTTACCACACATTGCTACCACGATTATCTTGTACATACTCGAAGTGCCACGTGGGGTTCTGTACCCTGAGACGCACAAAAATGGACTCCAAAAAAAAAAAAAAAAAAAAAAAAAAAAAAAAGTCGCCCCAGGGATCAAGTATGATCTAACCATTGCACAGCCCAAGATTGCTGGCACTTTCGGCAAGAATTACCCTGTCATTATCCGAGGCTTATGCCCTACTCCTGTCAATTACCTATGCCCCATACTCACCCCATCACAGTTGGAGATCTTAGATTCCAAAGTGCAATGTGGTGAAGTCATTGACTGGATCCTCACCAAACACTGCCCCAAGGACCTCCTTGCAGGAGTCCTCACTTACCGCCACTATCAAGAAGCCCAGTATGCCACCCAGCATCAGATCAATGCCCTCCAAGAACGCCACATGCATTACCTGGAGAAGCGTATGGAAGCACTCAGTGCACTTGAGAATGCTAACATCTTAGGCTGCATCCTTGCCCACATTGAAGACTTTGATGGCTATCCCAAAGCCTACTCAAACTTCTTCAAATCAGTCGCCCCCTTCCATGGCCACATCACTTACTCTGGCACTAACACTGCCATAGATCACTACATGTCCAGAGCGATTGCACTTGGTCTGCCAGCATTGGCATGCACACCTACATTCACCCCTGTATGTGTACCCTGTCCTCTCCCTATCAATCATGCTGACCAGATCAAATCTTTACATGATTATACTTGCACACTTCGCAAATACCAGAAGAAGCCCACTCTGATTGGCCATGCTCCACCAGATCCAAGCGCTGCCACAGATGCCACAAATATGGTCACATTCGCCGCGAATGCACTCAAGGCAAGAAGAAGCATTTCTGCTTTTAGTAAGACCTACCAATATCGCTATCTTTAGCATTTGGACCCCCCTTACTTTACAAGTGTATTACATATCATACAGACTATCTTAGTATAGCAGTATGGTACCTTCCTTTATGCCACAGTCCATTCCCATCCACACTCAACTTGTGGACTTTCATTTATTTCTGTTTCCACTAGATTTGTTACAGCTCCTTCGATTTATCAAACATTTACGCAGTTAAGTACCACTTAACGACGCGCATTTCGCTTATATCAGCTCTCCTTCCTTATTAGTACGATACCCGGTCCGCGTTACCGCTTTCCCGCA
>Ga0307510_10007708_pt1 | contig 12837 bp, 11 predicted proteins | sample 12_EM_MG_FD_207224 | JGI IMG/M metagenome (GOLD analysis project Ga0307510, IMG submission 207224) | Populus trichocarpa ectomycorrhiza microbial communities from riparian zone in the Pacific Northwest, United States - 12_EM | ecosystem: Host-associated > Plants > Roots > Unclassified | place... | reverse complement strand
GCATCCTCAGGCCGCTTGACGGCAGCATCCATCTCGGCGGGCTCGACTCCCGCGACATCGCCTATCTGCCGCAAAGCGCCGAGATCGACCGCAGCTTTCCGATCTCGGTGTTCGATTTCGTCGCGACCGGGCTGTGGCGCGCGACCGGTCTGTTCGGCGGCATCGGCAAGGCCGCGCGCGAAAAAATCCTCCGCGCGATCGCTTCTGTCGGCCTCAACGGTTTCGAAAACCGTCCAATCGGCACGCTCTCCGGGGGGCAGATGCAGCGCATATTGTTTGCGCGCGTCCTGCTCCAGGATGCACGCCTCATCGTGCTCGACGAGCCCTTCAACGCCATCGACAGCAAGACCACGACCGACCTGCTCGCGCTGGTGAAGCACTGGCACGGCGAGGGCCGCACCGTGCTCGCCGCGCTGCACGACATGGAGATGGTGCGCACGCACTTCGCTGAAACGCTGGTGCTGGCGCGCGGTCCCGTGGCGTGGGGCCCGACGGCGGAGGTGCTGACGCCGGAGAACCTGCTGGTTGCGATGCGGATGTGCGAGGCGTTCGACGACAGCGCCGCAGCCTGCGCGGCCGACGATGCCCGCTCGCGGGCCGCGTGATCGCAGATGCTCTATGACGCGCTGATCGGTCCGTTCACCGAATTCGAGTTCATGCGGCGGGCGCTCGCCGCCGTGATCGCGCTGGCGATCGCCGGTGCGCCGATCGGCGTGTTCCTGATGCTGCGGCGGATGAGCCTCGTCGGCGATGCCATGGCGCATGCGATCCTGCCCGGTGCGGCCGTCGGCTTCCTGCTCTCGGGCCTCAATCTTTTTGCGATGACCGCCGGTGGCCTGATCGCCGGCTTTGCGGTCGCGATCCTCGCCGGTGTGGTCGCGCGTTCGACCGGGCTGAAGGAGGACGCGTCGCTCGCGACCTTCTATCTGGCCTCGCTGGCGCTCGGCGTCACCATCGTCTCGATCAAGGGCACCAATATCGACCTCTTGCACGTGCTGTTCGGCAACATCCTGGCGATGGACGACCAGACGCTGCTGGTGGTGGCCTTCAACGCCACGGTGACGCTGCTGGTGCTGGCCGTGATTTATCGCCCGCTGGTGATCGAGAGCGTCGATCCCTTATTTTTGCGCACCGTGAGTCGGGCTGGGGGCCCCGCGCATCTGGCCTTCCTCGCGCTGGTCGTCATCAACCTCGTCAACGGATTTCAGGCGCTCGGCACGCTGCTGGCGGTCGGCCTGATGATCCTGCCGGCCGGCATTGCGCGGTTCTGGTCGCGTGATCTCACGGTGATGATCTGCATTGCGGTGGTTGCCGCGGCGGTGTCCGGCTATGCCGGCCTGGTGCTGTCGTTCCAGACCCGCGTGCCGTCGGGCCCCGCGATCATTCTGGTGGCAACGGTGCTCTACATCGTCTCGGTCCTGTTCGGCCGCGTCGGCGGGATCGTCCGGCAGCTGTTTCCAGGCCGGCATCTGGAAGCGTGACCATGCGGCGTCTCCTGCTGTGCGTAGTCCTGCTGATTGCCTCGCCGCTGCACGCCGCCGAGCGGCTCAATGTTGTCGCGAGCTTCTCGATCCTCGGCGATTTCGTCCGCACCATCGGCGGCGACCGGGTCAACGTCACGACGCTGGTCGGCCCCGACAGCGACGTCCATGTCTACACGCCCGCGCCAAGCGATGCGAAGCGGATCGCGGATGCGAAGCTCGTCATCGTCAATGGGCTTGGGCTGGAGGGCTGGCTGCCGCGGCTCGTGCAATCCTCCGGCAGCAAGGCAACGGTCGTGATCGCGAGCGCTGGCATCGCGCCCCTCAAGCTCGGTTCGGCCGCAGACCCCCATGCCTGGCAGTCTGTCCTCAACGCCAGGGTCTATGTGACGGACATCGCCAACGCGCTGGTTGCGGCCGACCCTGATGACGCGGATCTCTTCCGCGCCCAGGCCAAGACTTATCTGGAGAAGCTCGAAACGCTCGACCGCGAGGTCCGCGAGGCCGTGGCCAAGATCCCTGCCGACCGGCGCAAGGTGATATCGACCCACGATGCCTTCGGCTATTTCGCCGCGGAATACGGCATCCAGTTCGTCGCCCCCCTGGGCGTCTCCACCGAAACCGAGCCCAGCGCCCGGGACATCGCGGCCATCATCGGCCAGATCAGGGCCCAAAAGATCCCGGCCGTTTTCCTGGAAAATATCAGCGACGACCGCCTGATCCGCCGGATCGCGGCCGAGACCGGGGCCAAGGTCGGCGGGACCCTGATTTCGGACGGTTTGACCGGCGAAAAGGGGCTTGCACCCACTTACATTGATATGGTCAGGCACAATATAAAGGCCCTGACCAGCGCGCTTGACCACTAGGGCAGGGGGCCACCCCGCCTCGCGTCGCGCGGAAAAGCCCGACCCGGAGTTGTTATGTCTGAAGCGACCTCGCCAAAAATTCCCGTGACCGTCCTGACCGGCTATCTCGGCGCCGGCAAGACCACGCTGCTCAACCGCATCCTGTCGGAAAACCACGGCAAGAAGTACGCCGTCATCGTCAACGAGTTCGGCGAGATCGGCATCGACAACGACCTCATCATCGGCGCCGATGAGGAAGTGTTCGAGATGAACAATGGCTGCATCTGCTGCACCGTGCGCGGCGACCTCGTCCGCATCATGGACGGGTTGATGAAGCGCAAGGGCAAGTTCGACGCCATCATCGTCGAGACCACCGGCCTTGCCGATCCGGCGCCGGTCGCGCAGACCTTCTTCGTCGACGAGGACGTGCAGAAGAACGCGCGGCTCGATGCTGTCGTCACGGTCGCCGACGCCAAATGGCTGTCCGACCGGCTGAAGGACGCGCCCGAGGCCAAGAACCAGATCGCCTTTGCCGACGTCATCGTGCTGAACAAGACCGATCTCGTCACCAAGGCGGAGCTCGCCGAGGTCGAGGCCCGCATCCGCGCCATCAACCCCTATGCAAAACTCCACCGCACCGAGCGTTGCTCGGTGGCGCTGGCCGACGTGCTCGACCGCGGTGCGTTCGATCTCGACCGCATCCTCGATATCGAGCCCGACTTCCTGAATGCCGACGATCATGACCACGACCATGATCACCACGGCCACGACCATCATCACCACCATGATCACGGCCACGGCCTGAAGCACTATCACGACGAGGATATGCAATCGCTGTCGCTCAAGACCGACAAGCCGCTCGATCCGAATATGTTCATGCCCTGGCTCCAGAACCTGGTGCAGGTCGAGGGCGGCAAGATCCTGCGCTCCAAGGGCATCCTCTCCTTCCACGACGATGACGACCGCTACGTCTTCCAGGGCGTCCACATGATGCTGGAGGGCAACCACCAGCGGAAGTGGAAGGACGGCGAGCCGCGCCAGAGCCGCCTCGTCTTCATCGGCCGCGAATTGCCCGAAGAGCTCATTCGCACGGGCTTCGAGAGCTGCATCGTCTCGTGATGAAAGAGTTTACGCCGGCTCCGGATTCAGCCTCGATCGTTTCCGTCACCGACCGCGTCAAGCCGGTCGCGCTCGGCATGGGCGTGACCTCGGTGCATTTCCTTGGCCCCCGCGCCGCCTTCGTCGGCGCCGAGGAGAATGTCGCGTTTGTAGATAGCCAGGGTGAGATCACCACGGTCGCCGTGCACAGCGGCGGTATTCTCTCGACCGCCACCGACGGCAAGCGCCTCGTGATGGGCGGCGACGACGGCAAGGTCGTGTCGCTCGACGCCAAGGGCGAGGTGATGTTGCTGGCCACCGATCCCAAGCGGCGCTGGATCGATGCGGTGGCGCTGCATCCCGACGGTGCCTATGCCTGGTCGGCCGGCAAGATTGCGACCGTCAAGAGCGGCAAGAACGAGGAGAAGTCGCTCGAGGTGCCCTCGACGGTCGGTGGCCTCGCGTTCGCGCCGAAGGGATTGCGGCTTGCGATCGCGCATTACAACGGCGCGACGCTGTGGTTTCCGAACATGGAGGGATCAGCCGAATTCCTGCCATGGGCCGGCTCGCATCTCGGCGTCACCTTCAGCCCGGACAACAAATTCCTGGTCACGACGATGCATGAGGCGGCGCTGCATGGCTGGCGGCTTGCCGATAACAGGCACATGCGCATGACCGGCTATCCCGGCCGCGTCCGTTCGATGTCGTGGAGCGCGGGCGGCAAGGCGCTGGCGACCTCCGGTGCCGACACCGTGATCCTGTGGCCGTTCGCCAGCAAGGACGGCCCGATGGGCAAGGAGCCCGCGATGCTCGCGCCGCTGCAAGCGCGCGTATCGGTGGTCGCCTGCCATCCGAAGAACGACATCTTCGCTGCCGGCTACAGCGATGGCACAGTCTTGATGGTGCGGCTCGAAGACGGCGCGGAGATTCTCGTTCGCCGCAACGGCACGCCGCCCGTGGCCGCGCTTGCCTGGAACGCCAAGGGCACGCTGCTGGCGTTCGCCGACGAGAACGGCGACGGCGGATTGCTGGAGTTGTGAGGCGCGTTGTCCACAGCCTCTCCCCGTTATGTGATTTTTGTTAACGTGTAACATAACCGACAAGCAGCCCCTGTAGGGTCGCAGATGCAGAGCGCGGGGCGTGCAATTTCGAATTGCCGCCGCGCGATCGATTGTGCCTGGCGCCGGTCTGTCCGGTGCCTGCGTGCAATTCGATTCCTCGCATCAACGCGCGCCACCGCAGGGAATTCCGATGCCAACCATTTCCAGTCTTCCGACCATCACCAGCATCACCGCGACCGATCCGACCCAGACCGATGCCGGTACGGTGCATTACACCGTCACCTTCTCGAAGCCGGTTCTCGGCGTCGCGGCCGACCAGTTCAGCCTCGCATTGACCGGCGGCATCGGCGGCGCGGGCATCACCGATGTGACGCCGGTCGCCGGCAGCAACGGCGCGAGCTACACCGTCACGGTGAATACCGGCTCGGGCTCCGGCTCGGTGGCGCTGCAGTTCACCGGAACCAACGTCCGCGATTCCAGTGGCTATTATGTCGGACCGTTCCAATCCGAAACGGCGCTGATCAGCAATCCCCCGACGTCCATCGCGGTCGGCGACGTCAACGGAGACGGAAAGCTGGACCTTGTGATGGGAGGAACCTTTGCCTTTAGTATCGGCTACCTTGATGTGGCGCTGAATGACGGGACCGGTCACTTCTCCCCTGTTTCCAGTGAACGGACGGGAGACGTGTTCGCGCTGGTAGCGCTCAACGATCTGAATGGCGACGGCAAGCTGGACCTCGCGCAGGTCACCAGCGCCGGTCTGAAGGTTCGTTTCGGAAATGGTAACGGCACATTCGGGACCGCGACGAGCTATTCCGCCGGCGGAGCCTATCTGACACCCAAAGTGATCGACGTGACCGGCGATGGCGTGTCCGACATCGTGATCGGCAGCACGGTCCTGCCCGGCAACGGCAACGGCACGTTTGGGACCGCCATCACCACGAACCTCGGTGCGAGCTCCATCGCCTATGGCGACTTCAATGGCGACGGCAAGCTCGACCTGGTGACGCGAAACACGTCCACTTCGGCAATAGCGCTGAGCTTCGGCAACGGTGACGGCACGTTCCAGGCTCCGTCCTCCCAGGTCGGAACGGCGACGACCGTCCTTACGGGCGATTTCAATGGTGACGGCAAGCTCGACTTGGCAGACGTGAGCGGGACCGCGATCTCGATCCTGCTCGGCAACGGCGACGGCACCTTCAGCTCGGCCGGGACTCTTCAGGCGGGGGCCACGATTGGCAGCGGCGCGGTCGCAGACGTCACTGGTGACGGCAAGGCCGACCTCATGGTCGTCACCTCCAACAATACGCTCGTCACCTTCTATGGTCACGGCGATGGCACGTTCGGGCAAGTCAGGACCTCGCCGCTCGACAAGACCGCCGGGCAGATCGGGGTTGCTGACCTCAACGGCGACGGCAAGGCCGACGTTCTGGTCGGATATCAATTCGGCTCAGGATTCATCCAATCCAACGGCACCGATATCCTGCTCAGCGGTTCATCCAACGAGACGGGACAGGCCTACACGATCGTGCGGGCGTCCCCGGCGCTGGCCATCACCGACGCGAGCGTCACAGCCGGCACCGACGGCAAAAACTACCTCAACGCGGCGCATTTCAACGGCGGCGCGACCACGCTGACGGGCAGCGCAGCGACCGGCACGACCGTGACGGTTCTCAACGCCGCCGATAACAGCGTCGTCGGCACGGCTGTTGCCGGCGCCGACGGCACCTGGGCACTCGGTGTGACCGGCTTGCAGGACGGCGTCAGCTACAGCTACGTGGCGACGACGACGGCGGGCGGGACGACCAGCTCCGGCCCGGCCTTCAACTTCACGGTCGATACGACCGGGCCGCAACTCGGGATCACCAGCATCTCGCCGGCGGGTGGCTCGCTGTTCAACATTTCGGGTACGGTTGGTTCTGCCGATGCCGGCATCTCCGTGGTCGTCAAGGAGCGAAGCACGGACCAGCTCGGCACGTCGGTGACCGCAGTGTCCGGCACTGACGGCAGCTGGAGCCTTTCCGGGGTGACCCCGCTGTCTGGCTATCAGCATGTTTACGTATCGCTCCAGGCGACGGACGCAGCCGGAAACGTTTCGGTCACGCCCGAGATCGACGTGGTCTACTCGGGCGACTCGATCGCGTCGGGCGTCACGGTCACGGGCGCGATCGTTTTTCCCCATGCGTCATTGCTGGTCAATGGCCCCCTGACCATCGGCTCCCCGGTCGGCACGGCAATCAACACCACGTTGCTGAGCGGCGCCACTGCGACTGTTTACGGCACGTCGATGGGCACGCTGATTCAAGCCAATGCCAGCGAGACGGTCGCGCTTGGCAGCGGCAAGTCCTTTGGTGCCACGATCCTGGCCGCCGGCTACCAGGGCATCACGTACGGCGCCACGGCGACCGACGCCGTGCTGTTTGGCTACCAGCAGCTCACCAACAGCGGCAACGCGGTTCACACCGAAATCAAGGCTGGTGGACAGCAAATCGTCGACAAGACCGGCACCAGCCGCAACACCCTGATCGATGCCTCCGGTGTGCAGTTCGTCGCTGCTGGCGCGAACGATTTCAACGCGACCAATGCCGGAACGCAGTGGCTGTCCGGAACGTCCACCGGCATGGTCATCGTCAGCGGCGGCGTTCAGAACGACTATGGCACGGCCATTGGCGTCAGCGTCGCCAGCGGCGGCAACCAGCAAGTCTATGGCGGCGGCACCGCTGACGCCACCACGGTTGCGGCGGGCGGCTTCCAGGGCGTCGCCGGCGGCAGCGTCACCAACACCGTGCTGTACGGCGACCAGCAGGTCGGCGCGGCCGGCCACGCCACCGGCACCACCATCAATGCCGGTGGCCGGCAATATGTCGGCTCCGGCGGCGCAACTGCGGGCACGATCGTCGCGGCTGGCGGGCTCCAATATTTGGACGCCGGCGCGACCGACAGCAACGCAACCGTCAATGGCGGCTTCCAGTTCGTGGCGGGTGCCGCGAGCGGCGCCACCGTCAGCGGCGGCGGCGAGCAGGACGTCGGCTCCGGCGGCACGGCGACGAACACGCATATCGATGGCGGCAGCGAGCGTGTCTATGCCGGCGGCCTGCTTCAGAACGTCGATTTTGGCGGCAGCAACGGCGCCATGCTGTGGCTCGACACTCCGGCGGGCCTCACCGGCTCGATCGCCAATTTCGGCGCCGATGACTATATCGACTTCCGCAACACCGTAATCAGCAGTGTCGATGTCGACGGCGCCAACAATCTGACGATCACGACCGACGGCGGCCAGAGCTACGCCTTGGCCCTGCTTGGGCAGTACTCGGCTTCGTCCTTCGTGCTGTCGGCCGACGGCAGCGGCGGAACGACGCTCAGCTACCAGCCGCCGCAGCAGGCGCTGCTCGCGGCCGCGCACTGACGCGAACGACCAGACGGGCATCGGCCCACAGCCGATGCTCGTTCAAATTGACCTCGTCGGCACTCTCGCATAGATCGTTTGCCAACCCGTGCGAGGGACCATGCGATTTCTCACGACTTTCCAGATTGCTGACTTCCTCGACACGCTGGTCAGCCTGTTCACGGCCTTCGTGCTGGGCACGCTGATTGGCGCCGAGCGGCAGTACCGCCAGCGCACCGCGGGCCTGCGCACCAATGTGCTGGTCGCGGTCGGCGCTGCCGCCTTCGTCGACCTCGCCATGCATCTGACGGGCGCCGACGGCGCGGTTCGGGTGATCTCCTATGTCGTCTCCGGCATCGGCTTCCTCGGGGCCGGCGTCATCATGAAGCAGGGCATGGACGTGCGCGGGCTCAACACCGCGGCGACGCTGTGGGCCTCGGCCGCGGTCGGCTCCTGCGCCGGTGCCGACATGGTCGCGCAGGCGGCGGCCCTGACCGTGTTCGTGATCGCCGGCAACACCATGCTGCGGCCGCTGGTCAATGCCATCAACCGCATCCCGCTGAACGAGAAGGCCTCGGAGGCGACCTATTACTTCAAGCTCGCGGTCGCGCCGGACGCGCTGCCCGACATGCGCGACCGGCTTGTCGAAAAGCTCGAAGCCGCGAAATATCCGGTGGCCGATATCGACGTGGTGGAGACTGGGGACGATTTGATCGAAATCGTCGCAAAGCTGGTGGCGACCGCGGTCGACCCGAACGAGCTGAACGCGGTGGCGACTGATCTCCAGCACCTGCCGGGCGTGCGCCACGCCACCTGGGAAGTCAGCACCTCGGACTGAGCGCGGCGTTTTGGCGCGCGAAGGTGCGGTTCCCGCCTCGTCCGGCAGGGAACCGCAGTCGGGCAAGTTCGTTGATCCCGCGGACAAAGGCGGTGATCGACATGCCCGGCCCAAATGACAAGCGTAGACTGAAGCGCGACCTGATGGTCGCCTGCTCGCTGTTCGCAGCAGGCGTCGTGGTGTCAGGCCTGTCGCTGGCGCAAATCCGCGCCGAGAGCCGGATGGAGTTGGCGCAGGCAACCCAGCCGCTCCAAGGCACGCCGTCCAACGATCAGGACAAGACGCCCGCGGAAGCCAAGCCCGGCGGCGACCGTCCGACCACGCCGGCCCCCGAGCCCGCACGCCCCGATCCGCAGACGCAAGGCGCGGCGACCAAGCCGGCACTGCCGGCGGCGCCCGCGGAGAAGATCGGGCCGCCGATCAAGGAAAAGTAGCTCCGGCGGATAGTGCATTCTGACGTGCATTTGACGGCAAATGCCGATTATACCGTCTCGCCTCGGCGTGCGGCCCGCTCCATAATCCTTCGCATCAAGGACAGATGGGGCCTTCCATGAAGATCGAAGACGTCCGCCGTACCGCCTATTCGATGCCGCTCACCAACCCGGCATTCCCGCCGGGGCCATATCGCTTTTTCAACCGCGAATACTTCATCATCACCTACAGGACCGATCCCGAAGCCCTTGCCGCCGTGGTGCCCGAGCCGCTCGAGGTGGTGGAGCCGGTGGTGAAATACGAATTCATCCGCATGCCCGACTCGACCGGATTCGGCGACTACACCGAAACCGGGCAGGTGATCCCGGTCCGCTTCAACGGCGAGGAGGGCGCCTACACCCACGCGATGTATCTGGACGACGAGGCCCCGATTGCTGGCGGCCGTGAGCTCTGGGGATTTCCAAAGAAGCTGGCCAAACCGAAGATCGAGGTCGAAACCGATGTGCTGGTCGGCTCGCTGCATTATGGCTCGGTGCTCTGTGCCTCCGCGACCATGGGCTACAAGCACCGCAAGATCGATCATGACGTCGTGCTGAACTCGATGAAGGCGCCGAACTTCATCCTGAAGATCATCCCGCATGTCGACGGCAGCGCGCGGATCTGCGAGCTGGTTCGATTTCATCTCGATGAAATCGTGCTGAAGGAGGCATGGACCGGCCCCGCCGCACTCGGCCTATTTCCTCACGCGCTCTGCGACGTCGCCCGCCTGCCAGTGCGCGAGGTGGTCTCGGCGCTGCACTTCAAGGCCGACCTGACACTCGGGCTCGGCAGCGTGGCGTTCGATTACCTCGCGAAGTAACAGGGCGAGATAGGGCGCGAAAACGAAAATGCCCGGCGCGCGGCCGGGCATCATGATTGATGGTGTGGCGCGCCGGTCACCGCACCAGAACATTCCGGAACTGCCAGGGATCGCTGGTGTCGATGTCCTCCGGGAACAGCCCCGGACGGTCCGTCAGCGGCGTCCAGTCGGTGTAGAAACCCTTCACCGGGCCGAGATACGGCAGCTGGATTTCCAGCAGGCGATCGAAATCCATCTCGTCGGCTTCGACGATGCCTTCGTTCGGGTTTTCCAGTGCCCATACCATGCCGCCGAGCACGGCGGAGGTCACCTGCAGGCCGGTCGCGTTCTGATAGGGCGCGAGCTTGCGGGTCTCTTCGATGGAGAGCTGCGAGCCGTACCAATAGGCATTGTTGTCGTGGCCGAACAGCAGCACGCCGAGCTCGTCGATGCCGTCGACGATCTCGTTCTCATCGAGGATGTGGTGCTTCTCCTGCATCTTGGCGGCGCGGCCGAACATTTCATGCAGCGACAGCACGGCATCGTCGGCCGGATGATAGGCATAGTGACAGGTCGGTCGATAGACCGCCGTGCCCGATGCGTCACGCACCGTGAAATAATCGGAGATCGAGATCGACTCGTTGTGGGTGACGAGGAAGCCATACTGCGCGCCGCGGGTCGGGCACCAGGTGCGCACGCGCGTGTTGGCGCCGGGCTGCATCAGATAGATGGCGGCGCCGCAGCCGGCTTCGTGGCTGTGCGCGTTCTCGGGCATCCATTTTTCATGGGTGCCCCAGCCGAGCTCGGAGGGCTGCACGCCTTCCGACAGGAAACCTTCCACCGACCAGGTGTTGACGAAGACGTCGGGTTCCTTCGGCGTCTTGGAGCGCTGGGTGTCGCGTTCGGCGATGTGGATGCCCTTGATGCCAGCCTGCCGCATCAGGTCCGCCCATTCGGCCTTGGTCTTCGGCTTGGGGGCGTTGAGCTTCAGATCGGCGGCGACATTGAGCAACGCCTGCTTGACAAAAAAGGAGACCATGCCGGGATTGGCGCCGCAGCAGGAGACGGCCGTCGTCGAGCCCGCGGGGCGCGCCTTCTTGGCGGCCAGCGTCACTTCGCGCAGGGCGTAGTTGGAGCGCGCTTCCGGGCCCTTCGATGAATCGAAATAGAAGCCGAGCCAGGGCTCGTTGACGGTGTCGATATAGAGAGCGCCGAGCTCGTTGCAGAGCTCCATGATGTCGGTCGAGCCGGTATCGACCGAGAGATTGACGCAAAAACCCTGGCCGCCGCCTTCAGTGAGCAGCGGGGTCAGCAATTCGCGGTAATTGTCCCTGGTCACGGCCTTCTGGATGAAGCGGACGTTCTGCTTCTCGCAATGCGCCTTGCGGCCCTCATCCTTGGGATCGATCACCGTGACGCGCGACTTGTCGTAATCGAGATGCCGCTCGATCATCGGCAGCGTGCCTTTGCCGATGGAGCCGAAGCCGACCATGACGATGGGACCAGTGATCTTCGCGTAGATCTGCGAGGTGGGGCTCATGGGACGGTTTCTCCGGAACGTGCTGGCGGACAAAAAGGTGAGGGGTGGATCAGGCGCTGCGGCGCTTGTTAGATGCTGCGGCGCTTGGCGGTGACTTCGATCTCGACCTTCATCTCGGGCTTGGCGAGGGCGGAGACGACCAGCAAGGTCGCGGCCGGCCTGATGTCGCCGAGAACCTCGCCGCAGACGGCGAAGTGGGCATCGATGTAGCTCGCGTCGGTGACGTAATAGGTCGCACGGACGATATCGGCCATCTCGAATCCGCCCTCCTTCAGGGCGGCTTCGATGGTCTTGAAGCAGTTGCGTGACTGGCTGGTGACATCGGCCGGCATCGTCATTGTCGTGTAGTCATAGCCGGTGGTTCCCGCGACGAAGGCGAACTCGCCGTCGATCACGGCGCGGCTGTAGCCGACGGTCTTCTCAAGGGGGGAGCCGGTGGAAATCAGGCGACGGGACATGGGTTCGGCCTCGACTGAAAGGGATGTTTCGCGGGGTTAAAGGGCGTTTCCGGGGCCTGCGCAACCCCAAAGCAATAAAGCTTAGCGCAGGCGCGGCCGGGCGTTGCCGCTCCATGCGGCTTCGGTCGTCGCCATCATGGCAATCCCTTAGGCCGCGTGCGCTTGGAGGGCGCGAACTACCCTCCGTTTGGAAAGGACCGCGCCGGTCGGGACGATCATCCCGTCGGCGCCATCCAGTGCGCCGGCCTGGAATTCGATCGCCAGCAGACGGTTGCGCTCGAACGGGCCGGGCAGCGCCAGCGCGCCGGTCTTCTCGGGCGAGAAACCGAAGCGCGCATAATAGGGGGCATCGCCGAGCAGGATCACGGCCTCATGCCCGCGCGCCCGGGCGGCGGCCAGCGCTTGTTGCATCAGCGCGGCGCCGATCCCGAGCTCGCGGAAGGCAGGGTCCACCGCCAGTGGTCCGAGGACCAGAGCGGGCCTGCCTCCGGCGCTGACGTGCCACAGCCGCACGGTTCCCACGAGTGTCCCCTCGCGCACAGCCGACAGCGCAAGGCCGGCGGCAGGTGCACGTCCGTCGCGCAGGCGCTGGCAGGTGCGGTCATGGCGGTTCTCGCCAAAGCAGGCATCCAGCAGCGCTTCACGGGCGGCGACGTCGGCAGCACGTTCCGCACGGATCGCGAACGGAGCGGCTTTCGAAGTGAGGGCGATTTGTGGCTTCCGAAAAGCAGTCATGGCGCGTCAGTCCCCGCTTGAACGGATGTGCCCGATAGGCACGCCAGTCCAAGACGTCGTCAGAAATCGAAATGTGAGGGAAGGAGCCGGCAAGCCGGCTCCCGGGTTCGTCAGGCCTCGGAAAAA
>Ga0307510_10007707_pt1 | contig 12838 bp, 16 predicted proteins | sample 12_EM_MG_FD_207224 | JGI IMG/M metagenome (GOLD analysis project Ga0307510, IMG submission 207224) | Populus trichocarpa ectomycorrhiza microbial communities from riparian zone in the Pacific Northwest, United States - 12_EM | ecosystem: Host-associated > Plants > Roots > Unclassified | place... | reverse complement strand
ATCGGCTTTCGAACGCTCCAGACGTAGACGTGCGTGTCGAGCGCGCCAGAGGCGCAGTGCTGCGAGTCCGCGGTCCAGCTGAGCGCGTTCACCCGTGCGCTGTGGAAGGACCAGCGCGAGGTGATCACCTCGCGCTTGGGCACGTCGTACAGGACGACCTTCCCGCTAGACTTTGAACAGGTAACAAGGGTACGAACAAACACGTTAGCCCGACATACACACGTGCACGCATTTTGCACAAAGTATAAGGTAAACGCGGGAACAAAGAAATATATATATATAATTTAACTCACGTCGCCAGCAGCGAGCTTCAAACCATCCGGGGCGAAGGCGAGGGCACTCACGAGACCCTTGTTGGCTTCCAAAAGGCCAACCTCCCGGAGCGCCTTGCCATCCCAGTCGTACAGCCGAACTTTCTGATCCTAAAAAAAAAAAAAAAAAGATGGGGGAGGGGGGAGGGTGAGCAAACACCCCGGCATGAGCGGACTTTTGGCATCGTGCCGCGCACCGCAAACCCAATCGCAACTAAAGAACCCGCCGCAGCGATGGCGGTGGGGTTCGCGCCTGGCCGAAAATCGGCAACCTTTTGATTGTTCCGCACGGCTTCCACCGTGTCGGTTCCCACCACGAACGTCGTGTTGTCGCTCGTAGCTGCCAGCGCCTTTGGCTGCGAGGCCGTGGAAAAGACGGATGACCTGTGGAACAGCGTGTGGAGAGTTTCGTCAGCATTTTCTTTTTTTTTTTTTTCTCGTTCGTTCACATCAGAACGTTAAGAAGAAGGCGGAGATGTGTACGTGAAGTTGATTCCGTCCACCTCGCGGACGCGGTCGTCATATCCAGCAGTGAAGACCCTCCCGTCTGGCGTAGATGCGAGTCCGGAAACGAGGTTCGTGTGTCCTTCGCCGGTCAGGGGAGTTGCTTCGCCCGTAGAATCATAAGAGAGCACGCGACCATCGGCAGACCCGACAAGAAACGTCTCGGCTCCTGCTGGGTTCGAGACAGCTGAAGTGACGGCCTTCTGGGGACCCTACAGATGCCGAAACGTATAATAGGGATGGGGTTGTTCAACTTTTGGTGTTATTTCATCACGTACGTGCAACACCTTCACGGGCTTCTCCCCGCTGCGTCTGTCGAAGACGTTCAGGTTCCCCGAGAATGACAGCGACACGATAGTGTCCGGCAAAGTCCACACAGTCCCTACTTGCTGGTGTTGAAGGCCAGTTCCAAGGGTGTACGTCGTCGTCGCCTTGCGGGTTTCCACGTCCCCTGTGGCCCGACAACGTTAATGCTGAAACAAGCCTATTTTGTTGATGTATCAAACGTACACAGCTTTACGGTGGTATCGGCAGAGCAAGTCGAGATGGCCTTGTTATCAGGGCTCCAGCTTAGCGCGTACTAACATAACGTATGAGTCGGTATGACCCGGCAAGACACGCGGCTTAGCGTTCTGTCATGGGAAGGAGAAGCGGTGCCTGACTCACGGCGGTGCCTGCGTGGCCCTCAGAGAACTCGCCTACAGTCTCGCCCCCTTTTCCCTCGTACAGGAAGATCTTCCCGTCCGATCCGACGCTCGCAAAGTGGTCCCCACTCGGCGCGTACCGGACGTCCTGCACGAACTTGGTGTGTGTCTTGATCGTCTGCTCGGAGAAAGAAGAAAGGCATCGCAAGACTATGTTTCAGCTACCACGGCACTTGGGAGGTCGAGATGGCGGGGAGAGTGCCTTGCCTTATCGTACCTATAGGGAGCCCCTGGGATTTTTTTTGTATTGAGAAGCTTGGTTCGTAGACGTACAAAGTAACAGCATTTACCTTGGTGGAAGACGATTAGATTATCGTCGCCGGCTGTCGCTGCGCGGAATGGCCGTTGACGTCGGATCGCGACGGCATTAATGACCTGTGGTTGGACGTAATTGTCCTCAATGTGACCCGATCGGGCAGCAGCACAGAGGGGGGGTGTACAGCACCTTGGAATGTCCGATGATCTCCCCGGTCGAAGAACCAGAGTCGAACATGAACGCATGACCAAATCTTTATAAATGTTTTGGTTTCGCAGAAGAGACGAGAGGTTCGTTAGCGGAGCCTGCTTGCGGCCGTCTCGTGTGACCACGGCCGAAAAACCTCACTCACTTCTCTTTCCCATCACCGACGGCGATGATGCGCTTGCTTTCGCCATCCCACTCCAGGTCATTGCTAAAAAAACAAATGCCAGCACGCGTCCTGAGCACGCAGAAAAAGAAAAGACAAGACAAAAGAGCACTGAAGGGGCCACGCACATCTTCCCAGAGATGACTTTGAACTCCCCCTTGAGAGCTTGATCTTCGCCCACGATATCCCAAACGCGAACTGGGGAGAAACGACCCCAGGTTCAGGGCGAGTTTTTACGAGACGAAGAAGAGGAAGTAAGGGGGGGCGGCGGTGGAGCGTACCAGTGCCAGAAGCGTCGGCTGAAGCGCAATAGTATCCCGTGGGAGATACACGCGCGACGGTCGTGTTCTGAACGTGTCCGCTGTACGTTATCCCAAGTCCGGGATTCTTTTACGCATTTCCCCCTGACAATCAGAAGAAGTATGACATGCACGGAGAAGGAAGCACGAACCGCGATGTCGCGTATCTAAGTGTAGAAAGTTTTCCCATTACTACTGGGGAGGTGTCGCAAAGACGGAGAGAGGAGGATGGCTCACAAACACGGTCTTGCCGTTCGTATATACGATCTTCTCTTGATTCGCACTGAGTTTAGTGTACTCTCCTCGGACGGTCGTCGGATTGGCGGGATACAGAGCGACTCTTGTGAATGACATTGTATTTGCTAAGGAGATTGCGATCGATATCAGTTACAAAACAAGTCGACTCAGGTACAGTACATAATATATCAGAAACTATCCCAAACGCCAAGCCACCGACGTCAGTCATCCTCCTTCACCCTCGGCTTGTCTGGGTAATTCTTGAACGGATCTTTCCTGAGGGCTTCCGCTTCAGAAGAAACGAGTTGTCCTCTCGTCCCAATTGTCTTCGCTTTCATGACGCTCTCTGGAATTTGAGTACCAGATGACGTAGACGGCGTACTCGGCTGAGGCACCCTTTGAGAACTGAGTTCATCTCGGCGTGGCGTGCAAACACTTACGACGTCGTCTTTAAATGGCGTGAATCGAGGCGTAGATGGTGTCTCTTTCACCTCGTCCTTGAATGGGACGATTGCAGAACGCGCAGGAGTCTTTGGCACAATCTCTTTTTCTTTGCCCCTTACTTTGGCGCCAGAGGCCACCAGTGGTGGAGGCATCTCACTCGGCGCGGTGTCCCTGAAAACAGGAATCCTAGAGGCTGACGCTGCAGGTGCAGATACGACACGCTGTTGCCTTCCCGTCTGCCGCAGCGTCGTCCCATTTAGTTTTGATACTTTCGGCACGTTCTCCTTTATGCGTTCTTTCCTTGAGCCCAACTCATCCCATGGTGTTACCGCCGTATCTTCAGCTGCAAGCGCCTCTTCTGCAGAAGCCCCGGATGGATCAACGAAGACCTGCATCCGCGTGTTTGGTCTCGGTCTCGCGGGTTGACCCGATACCGAGCCAAAGACATCCTCCTGGGGACGAGTAGATGTAGTCGTCGACGTGGAGCGGCTTGGTCTTAGTGTAGAAGTCGATTCGCCTAGGACCTTACGCTGAGTAGCTGTTGTCGACGCAGGGGCCAGCTGTTCTGGTGGTGACGTAGCTTCTAGGGGTGTGGCAAGCATCATGCGCTTTTGGAACTCCTGGTACTTTGCTTGCAGTCGTTCTATCGGGGATGCCTGGCGATTGATACCGAGGAGATAAGCTTCGTCCGCGTCCACGCGCCTGGTTGGCATTCAGCTCGTGGTCTAGGGGGGCATTAAAAAATATGTGCGCACCTCCTATTCCGCTCTAGTGTGGCGGCAAACTCTTCATATAACAATGCGAAGGACGCTCCGATCTCGTTGGCCAAGAGGAATCGGTATATCACGGTCGGCTTCTCCACGTAATTGGCGTATAGCACCCATAGTTTGAGGTATCGCAGATCTGTCCTCCAAATACCATCCCTGTGGTCCTTCAAAACACGAGTAGCCTCCTCGAGAAGCTCGAGCAATCCCGATTCGGCGCTATGTCCTTGGGGATAGTTTTCGAGAGTCCAATAGACGAGTTGACAATATGCTTCCAATGGATTGTCATCTTCATCCTCGAGAGCGATTTCGACATTGATTCGTAGGCGGTTCCTCGTGGCCGCGAGTTTAGACTCGCGCTGCGCATGGGGAGTAGAAAAGACGGCGGAGAGTGTCGTCGCTCTGCGCCCAGAGGCCAGAGGTTGAATGTTTTCTTTGGCTGCCTCTATCAAATCCCCATCGACGACGACGGGTCCTTCATCTTGAAAGACATCAACAGTTTCTGAGGACATGATGACGGCGGCCGAGTTCAAGTGTTTAATTTCGCGACTCTCAGCGATTCGCGACACAAACGCGCCATCGGAAACTTCCGTCGACGCGAGCAACCAAACCACGTGACTATCATGTGACCGCAATGAAGATTTATTGGGAGTGGGATGGGAGCGATGGGAGGGGAGGGGAGGAAAGGAAAACAATCAGGCACACCAGTCAAAACAGTAAGAAGCACGCGTATCGTAAAGAGTAGCCAACACAAATCTGACGGCAGTGAATATGCAGGGTAATGGCCATTAAAAATATAGATCAAGCTTTCCATCCTAGATGCACTGGAATCCAACCAAACTCGGGGAGCAGGACCGAGAGAAGGCGAGTGGGACTGCCTCGACAACGGACGTCGATTTGATCTCATGCTTGCCGCGCATGTCCCGGAGCCTGATTATATGAGATGAGGTATCAGCACAACCGCCTCCGTCAGTGTCATTGTAAGGTAGTGTTGTGTAAGAGATTTGTTCCGGAAGTAAAAGGTATTCTGAAGCAAGAGGAAGTGACTGGGTTCATGGCGCCGCAAGAATTGTTGTTGCGGACTGCCAACACAACCCGTGAGGAAAAGAAAACGTAGAGAGACTATTTGGATAAGGATGCTTGGACAAGGATGGCCTTTTCTTTCAGCACTGAAGAATAGCTATTCATCAAGTGGGCAAGGGCTCGAAGATCTTCACCGTCCAAAAGTGCAATCGTGAGCTTCGGCGCCTGTTTCAGGCCAAATGACTTGATCACACGGTGACTAAGCAGTATTTAGTCCTGTTTGTTGGAAAACGGTGTGTAACAATGCACTTACAGCTTCTCGCCGACTTGTTGCTTCTGTTTGTTAATCGGCTTGTCCAATAGCGAATCAATAAACCCGTCCGTAGCTTCGACGATCGATGGATCAACTTTCGGCAGTGGCAAGCCCGTTGTTGACGGCGAGTTTGCGATCTTGATTATCTCCGTCGCGGGCAATCGGGCAAGGGATGCGACGGTGTGTGACGTGCCAGGCGTCGCGGGAGTGGGCGAAGCGGCTGCCGATGCGCCACGTGATGAGAGATCGGGAGTTCGTGGACTGCTTTCCTGCGACACCGGAACGGTACGCTTATTCTGCGGTGTGGCGGGCTCCGAGGTCACTTGAGGAGCAGGGTTGATGGTAGGCCCATTCTCTGCGTCGTCGCTATCTAGAACTGCCTTCGCATCTACCAACTTGGCACGCAGCACCTCGACATTAAATAGGCACATTGCGCGCTCACGCTTCGGAAGGCTCATGAGAAGCTGAGTTAGATCGACGGCACGCGCGGGTTCCAAGCGGGTCACTGCGGCCAAGATGCGCTCTCGCTCAGAGGCGGCGGTGGCTGGAGCAACGGAACCCGAGGGCGATGAGGTACGTGGTGGAGTCGAAAGAGAGGCGGCAACAGAGATCGGTGTCGAGGGATGTTCTGGTGCGGAGGCGGTCGCATTCAGTGCATTTGGATCAAGTAAACGTGAGTCCTGCGAGTTCGCGGGTGACGGTGTCTTCTCTGGGGGTGTTACGGCAGAGGAGGTTATAGCTAGGGCAGTACGCGCACGCTGGATCTGGTCATCTAGCTTGGTAGGGTCCTGGATCGCAGATACAACATCGCTAAGAGATAGCCCGACGAGTGACTCGACAATTGCGTCAACTTTTGTTAAAGGTATGGTGGACATAGACTTGAGGCGTCGGCTGAGCTCGCCTGTGAGGACTTCCTTGCGAACTACGGGAGAAAGTGCAGATAGGTCGTCATAACGCATGGGTAAGTTCAGTGTCCCTGCAAGTGCCGCCTGTTGACAAGAGTCAGAATGCGGTGAAGGTGAATGGAGTTGGTGATCACGTTATAATAGCTGCCAGACCCTCTCCGGGGTCGCTCCAAACGTTCACTGTGGGCCACAGGGGAACCTAGGATTGCGGAATTGGCGCCTGGGCTTGGCCACCCGGCGTAGCTTTCTCCACCTTCGCTGAGAGTCGGGCTCGTGGCCCCGCTGGCGTTGCGGGGATGGCCATTATGGCCGGCGAATCGCGCGGCAAGTTTTTCCTGACGTAGTTGTTTTGGTTCGTGCAAACGGACGACAAGCTGTTTCGTGCCCAAGAGGGCGCCGTTCATAGCATTCATCGCAGCGGTAGCTGGTTCGCTGCGTTTCAGTATTATATGCTTTTAAGAAAGTGGAGGCTACCGGACCTTGATCTGGCGTTTGGTATGATACAAAGCCAAAGCCACGGCTGTCACCAACTTCATTACGCATAACGCGGGCACTTGACAAAGCTGAGTGAGGAGATCAACACGGTACCCAAATCCCAACATACCTAACAATTTGACCAAACTGCGGAACGATGAGCACTACTTGCACACAGAAGTATATCTGGGCTCACCTTGCGAAAGTGTGTGAAAAGTCCGTTTGAATCGATAGAAGGATCGAGGTTCTAATGAAAACGCCTCAGCAATGATACAAAAGAAAGCCGCGGAAAGCGAACCTTGCAGAACAAGTTGCAAGGATCGATGAGACCACTGTGGCTGTTGGCGCCAGGGCCATGAAGGGGTGCAAGTTGAACTTGTTGACCTGGGCCATGAATAAATGGTAGCGGTGAGCGGGCATGGTATGGGCTCGCCCTCGGGGGAGAGTACTGATGGAATAAAAATGAGATCACCAAGTCATCCTGAAAGAAACTTACTTGAGTGGGGTAAGGTGTGGGATAAGCGGACCCGGATGGAACGAAGGCAGGAGCGCTGGGACTGAATTCTGAGATGACCCCACTTGCCCGACGATGCTGATACAATTGCACGGCGATGTTCTGTCCTTCAACATCGGCGCAATGCAGAGCTTCTTCCGCGCGTCGCGCATCCTCCTCTCTCCAAAATTCTACCACACCTGTGTCCTTACCGAAGCCAGCCTGGGTGTGCGCCGAAGCGAGCGCGCCATACGAACGGAAGAGATCGTAGAGTTGAGAATCAGTATAGCTCGGCGGAAGGTGCTTTACAAGACGCGGAGACGCGCTCGGGGGTGGAAGAGGAGTTGGGGGAGTAGTTGGGGGGTATGGCGAGAGCACGAGAAGGACGGCTGGGGATGCACCTGGGATCGGGCGCCCGTGAAGCGTGGCAAGCGCTCTTTCGGCTGAAAAACACGCGTTGAGACGCGCGTCAGACAACACTAATATGGGAGAAGTAGCGATCTAAAGGAGGCAAACCTTTGTCAAGGGACTTGAACTCGATAGTGCCCGAAAGCTGTTTCGTCGTACCATCGCGCGGTATGCGGGGACGAAAAGGTGCGCAGGTGGTAAACGCGAGTGCCAAGTTCTCATCGGTTACATAGTGGGGAAGGCCGGAGATGTAGAGGAGGGGTTCATGCAAGTAGGGGTGAGGTTGGGGTTCGGTAGATTCGTAGGGATCATCGGGCGGGGGGTTGTAGTGCGATGTCATGGTTCAGGACGAAAGAATTGAAGGAGGAGGTAGAGATGAGAGGTGATGGGGGGATCAGAGATGAAGGAAGGGGGAGAATAAGAAAGAGGACAAGGTGAATGCTGTACAGACACAGACAAGAGAGCTCGTCTCGTCGATCAGGCAAGAAATCCACACACACGCTTCATCAAATTATGATTATGTAACACCCATCCACACCACACACCCACACGCTACTCTAACTGCCGTCCGATGCAAGCCTTCAATCTTCTCAGTACTTCCCGTCGTCTCACTACATCCGCGTCCAGCTCACACTTCCCCGTTGCAAGCGTGTATAGGTACGCAAAGTCAGCCTGAATGTCGATCGGCAGCCTCGAAGACGCGGATTGCTTCCGTTTGCCTTCAAGCTTTTCTTTGAACTTGCTCGCAAAGTCCTTCGAGATGACTTCCGCGCGTTCGACAACATCCATTGGTACCCCGGCAAGGTTTGCCACATGTGTTCCGAAAGAGGATGTCGCAATGCCGTCAATAAGCTTGTATAGAAATACGAGCTATAGAAAATTTTGAGGATGAGAGAGTACGTTATGGAATAGTGGGATCTGTACCTCCCGCTTTTCGTCATCGACCAGTGTTTTCATATGCATGTTCCGGATATTTGGGTGGTAGGCGTAATCGTCTGTCAGGGACCCATAGTGGGTGGCAAAAAAAGCCAGAGCCAGCGTGTGTGTGGCCAATTGGTGCAACACAGACTGTGGTAGAAAAACACGATTGGAATGGCACAAAACAAGAAATTCAAGTCATGCGTTACCCCCGCGATTGCCATTCCATCCTACGAAGCGATAGCATTAATAAAGCGTCGATTAGCCAAATGGTAAGACTCACATAGGTTGAAGTCCCTCTGCCGAGCTCTTCTCAAAGTTGTTTGTTATGTCAATGTGTGAGGTAGACTTCAATCTAACTCACCATCGAGGATCACAAACGATTTTGGTGTTGCATCCCGCATGATCTTACAGCTGTAGAAGGTCAGCATGGATTGCTCGACGCAGAAATGTCCATATTACCATTCGTCGAGTTCGACCTTGAACGTACTCGAATTTGAGAACATGTTGTCATAAGCACCCATGCGAGTGAGAATGGCGTCTACGGGACATAGCCTGAAGCGCAAGTCAGGTAGGTAGGCTTGTTTGGTCATTCTGACATACATACCTGGCACTCCGGGCGGGCACAAACATACCCATCTGTGCCATGATCTTGTGGGGGGTTACACAATTATAACTCATAGCGATGTTGGACAGAGGAAACTTACAATTCCCGCCGCAGTCATGCGCATCACCTATCGGGGATGAGCACAAGAGCCAGCTTGGGAAATTTTGTGCTTACAGTGGATTTTCCTCTGCAACATATTACTATCAGTCATCATGTGGCATCAGGGAAGTCAAATTATTTACCCCATGTTTGGTCCTGTGCGAGGGGGTCAGGTTAGCTTGGTTTAAGTCGGAAAGCTGCACGAGTCGAGGTAATACAAACCTGTCAAAAGTGCGATCCTCCCCACCTCTCCGCCCAGCTTTACATTGTTTGGAATAAAGTCGCTCTTCGTTCTTAGTGCCATCGCAGGATGACGTAGCTCCTCGAAGTCAAGCCACGCTACATCACCTTCGACGAATTGGGGACGGCAAGCTGGTTCACCGAGAGCATTGGAGGATTTGGCAAGACTGAAAAGGCAATCAAGTTCTGCCATAACTCGGATGGCGCGCAGCCAGACGCTGCGGTCTTTGTCGAACTCAGCAAATAGACGAAATTTGAAGTCTTTAATGCTGGCATTGCGCCTCTCACGGGCTTCCTTGAGTTGTCGGACCGTGCCTGCTAATGAGGGGACAGTCCAGCGGGAGAAAGCCTATAACATATCAGGGCCGGGAAAGGACTGGGTAGCTCCAGACAAACCTTCGTTCCACCACTTTTGATCCAGTCGTTCGGAATATCTCGGTGATTGGAACTAACTTGAACCAGATAAATGTCCTACGGTGGTAGTTCAGCAAAAATCTAGATCACAGCACAGGATAATAATTGCCTTATTCCCTTGCGCGCTATGCCAATATTGCAAGGAGGATCTGCGATTGCCGCGTGGTGGTATGAGTCAAGGGGGTGAACAAGGAAAACAACACCTACCCGGCCTGTCTCTCCAGTTTCTTGAGCATCTTATCCAGTTCTTTCTCAAGCCCACGGATCTCTTCCGCAATCTCATCATACGCCTCGTCCTTACCCTCCACAGGCAAGAGGTCATTATTGTCTGTTACGATACTGTTATAGAGGTCCATACTTAACAAAATGTGGTGTCAACATACCTTTCTCTGGTTTCTCGAACCTCATTTCAACATTCTTGACATGCGGAAGAAGGTCTGGAGTGGAACGTAGGAGACCGAGAATTGTCTTCGACTCAAAGGCCTCAGAAGCATCTGACAACTTGGATAGACCTTTGCTCAACACTTTAAAAGACTGCCGAAAGGTTGAGTAGAGAAATTAACGATCATAGGTAGCATCACCTTAAGGACTTTCAAGAAATCCTTGACTTTGCAGTTTTTCGCATGAATGCGAGAAACAATACGCTCCAGGTCCGGAAGACCTTTGGCGATCTCCATAAATTCTGTCTCAAAGGCAGGATCGCTCATAAGGTCCTCCACGGCATCGAGCCTGACAAAACCCTTCAGTTTGATGAACCCCGGCACTGGATGCTATTAGTTTTACCGGGCATTGATATCGGAGACACTGCGCAAAGGCATGCACAACCAGATACGGAACAACCGCTTTCCTGATGCATGGGGGTTAGAAAGCGACGGAGACGGGATAGAATAAACTGACCAAAGGGGGTCACGCAACGGCTCAGGAGTTGCAACAGAGAGCCTTCCTCAGTTCCTTCGCTATTAAGTAGCACCTCGACGTGCGCTAGGCTCTGTCCATCAAGGACAAGACCCTGTCCTTTTTTCATCGGGTCATACACATTGAAATTTTTCATTGTCAGAATATCTTTGTCGATGTTTAGCTGCCGAAGGTACCTTGAAATTCGCTTAGTCAAGCTGCATTGGACCAGGAAGATAACGACAGCGTACCACATCATGGAACCGAGCGCTTCAATTGCATTCTTGCATCCAAGCATATCGCGAATAGCCGAGGGAAATCCATCATAGTCATCGTCGTCCATGGTGTCCTCGCTACTAACAGCGTAAAGACCCTTCAACTCACTGAGCGTTTTGTCGTAGCCGAAGCCCTCCACGTCACGGAGACTCGTCCAGAGGCAGGTTCCCGGAAGAATGACCTTCAGCAGGCGCGTGGTTGCAACTGACAAATTACCCTATGTCGGTATCGACAAAGAACATAAGCTTAGGAAGACGGCAGGTAACGTCATGTCGCACCTTGGTGAATACGATTTCCTTGGGTCGCAGCTGTCGGAGGAGTGTCTCGAGCTTTGTTCGACATACGTCATCATCGAAGGCACTCAGGTTGAACTCGCTAGTTGCGCTGTCAAGTACACAGATACCAAAGCTCCCGTATTCTCCACCTTCCTCATCTTCGCGAATAGAGAGACAGTGACCGGCCTGATCGTCGATAAGAAGTTCATCGTCAACCAGAGTCCCGTTGGTGTAGACTTTGTTGAGTTCCCTGTGCGCCTTATCAGACAGAAATCACCTTGCCCAAGAAATGGCCACGAACCTGCGTACGATCTTCTCCTTTTGCTTGTCATCACCTGCCTTTCCTCTGGACTTGTTTGCGGCAACACGCATCTCTGCTCCAAGGGCTGTTTCGGCTTGATCCACCCGACCGACTTTATAGCCTAGGGCGAACACATCATCATTAGCTTTCCCAACTGCAGCCCAAGTGTGCTTGGGTATAGTACCTTTTGCTAGGAATTTTCTACGAGCAGACGTTATTCGAGTTCTGACACACAGATACCACGGAGGAAAATACTGACGCTGCCCAGAAGTTGAAAGCCATCTCCGGTACACCAACCTGATGCAGATTGAGCGGACCTTCCGGGGACAACGCCAGGAAGGACTCACCATGGACATCTTTACACGTTGTGTCAGTTTAAGGTCGAACTCACGATGCCCTACGCGGGCATCTTCTTCGTACAGCTGAGTTACCAATGTATTAGCCATAGATCACAGGAAGTCCAAACGAGACCTGTCCATACTTCGAGAAATTTGCTGTAGATAGGACGCGTGTTGTTCATTTTCTAACATATGATGGTAAAGTAGCAGCTGCTCACCCTTTCTGGAAAAACAAAATCTACTCATAGAGTTAGTTTAAGGACTGATCAAGGCATATATGACACGCAACCGTATCGAAATGATTTTGCTTAATTTCCCAGAACTGTAATTGGGTGATCGATCATGTGTCGGGATGTCAAAGTACGCCTCACGCACCTGTTTCTCGAAAGGGCTAAAATCACCCCAAGCCTTCTTAGGAACATATAATGTCCGTGGGTCATAACCGGGTTCTCCTGGTCGCACGCCATCTTTCTATAGGAGGGTGAGGGGCATTACCAAGAGGTAACTAGAATGTCCCATACATCTCTGGCATCGAGCAAAAAGGAAAAAGGATCCTCTTGGGATTTTTTCCCGTCCTTCGTCGCTTGCGCTCTCTGTTCTGCTGCTGTGAGGAAATTGGTGGTCGAGGCATTCGCCGAGCCACTAGCTCCAAGAGTCTTTTTGAACGATGGCCTGCCAATTGCCCCCGCAGAGCTCTTGGCTTTCGTAGTTTGGGTACCTGCCTCATCATCATCATAATCGCTCGAAAGAGATTGGCGGGAAGAGCACTTGGAAGCACGAGAAGAACGCGACGCGACGTCGTCTTCGCTGTCATCGGGGACAATGAAATCGTCATCGTCCGACTGTCTGGTTAGACGGGCTATGATTCGAAGAGTCATACAGCCATATATGCGGAGATGATAATCATTAAGCCTACCTTTTTTCTTTGGCGACTTCTGAAACCTCCTCAAAGACTGAGAAAAAGTAGAAGG
>Ga0307510_10007706_pt1 | contig 12839 bp, 9 predicted proteins | sample 12_EM_MG_FD_207224 | JGI IMG/M metagenome (GOLD analysis project Ga0307510, IMG submission 207224) | Populus trichocarpa ectomycorrhiza microbial communities from riparian zone in the Pacific Northwest, United States - 12_EM | ecosystem: Host-associated > Plants > Roots > Unclassified | place... | reverse complement strand
TTGCCAAGCACTCGAGTGGGGCTTGCCGCCGACGGGTGGATGGGGGGTCGGTATTGACCGATTAGTTATGGTCTTCGCCGGGGCCGAGAGGATTGCGGAGGTGTTGGCGTTCGGGGGCTTGAGGGGGGCCGTTAATCTGGGCGATGGAGCGCGGGGCATGAAGAAGGAGGAGGAGAAGGCGGAGGAGGGAGGATAAAAAGGATGATCGCGTCATGTGTTATCACTCGCAGTATTTTTTTCCGCTTCGAGTGGTAGTCGCTGCGGATGGGGCAGTGGGGTTAGGGACCTTGTATGTATCTGTCTACCTGCTGTAATTTGCGGCGATGTGCACTACTGTTTGAAAAAATTTCGTAGCTACATCGGGCTATGCATATAGTTTTGGCTGGCGTAGTATCATACATCGATGCCAACCGGGTAACAGCCACAACCACATGCATGGGCCGGTGTGTGTGATAGGAAATAGAGAAACGGGTTTGGCACCACTTGGGGGGGCGCTTTTATACGGTCTGGTCAACTCAATTTATTGCCACCATGAGATCTCACTGGGAAACAAGACGCTGACATACTGTATGACCATTCAGCTTGGCGCTAAGCTATTTATTTCTCCATTCCTGGATGCTGTGGGAATTGGCGAGTATTTGGGGTTATGAATTTGGAATTTCCTGTGGATATTCCTTTTGTAAACTGTATGGCTTGCGATTGGACGGGATAGAGGAGCTCGCTGGTAGGAGCGTCCCGCGTGTGCAAAGGCAGTCCGGTCAGCCTAGCCATGCCGCAAATTGCCTCCTTGCATCGGGATAGAGTCCTGGCTTTGTTCAGCTAGGAGTTACGCTTTTCCCCCGCTCTTTCTAGGAACCCTGGAGCTCCCTAGGTCCATCTAAAAAGGTCGTAAAGCAGAGTCCTCGCCGCGAGATTGTAGGGGCATATATAGGATTGAAGCGTTGATTGGACTGCCGCTGAAGGGTGGGAGGGCGACCTGTTAGGGAGCGCGGAGGAAAGGGCATGAATTGTTTGTGGGAATTCAGGGCCGCGGGGGTAAATAGTGTGCGTTTTCTCTTCCGGTGTTGTTTGCATTTGATCCTCGAAGCTTCCTGGCCTGGCTGGCCTCCACTTTTGCCTTTCCTGTAGAGTGACTGTGTCTTACCTGGGGTGGAAGGCTGGATATCGGGAACTAGAACTCTTAGGAAAGGGTTGGGAGGGCGGGGAACTGCTTCAGAGATATGGGATGGGGTTCAGCTCGTTGTGTATTATTTGCCATTCTCGGGGTTGCCCCAGGCTCGGTTACCAGGGCTTTATTTCTGACTTCTGACTCTCTTGTGTGTGGGCGTCGTCTCCTTTTTGTGTGTCTTCTGCACCTATGAGGGCTCCTTTTGTCAAGGGAGCCTTCCGAAGTGATTTTGAGGCATTGGGATCACCTGTTTGCTGCAGGCTCATTAATCCCACGGCGAGTACGGGTGAAGGGGCTTCCAGGGAAGAGGTTTGACAACTTGCTTCCCCTGTTAAGTGGTATTGTAGTTTTTTTATAGTTTTTTTGCAATGGTAAGGACTGGAAAAATTGCACCTCGGGCTATGACGACTAGAATTCCCCTCTTCAGATAAACGGGGGAATCACCCGGGAGAGAAACTGGGTTTCAACCTCCCGCTCAGAGGGGTATGACAGAAGGAAAATACCATGGACCATGCTAGGAGAGAGCTGCTCCACGCCCTAGCGTGAAGCTCAATTGTTTTAGTTCTTCTGGTATCGACATCGCTGCCTATACTGCGAACAAAACTCGCAGAGCTTCACCCTCAAACTTCAAAACAGTCAATAAGCATTATTTTCGGGTAGCGGGTTCTTCCCGGTAGCTCTCATTTAGCCCTTGATTGCAACTTGCCACTTTTCGTTATATTCTCTGGCCTACATCTACAGCTGTAAGGCTCAGATGCAGGAAAACGGGTTTGGAATAAAGCTTGGGGAAACATCACCAAGTATGCTCTTGTTCGGCCTCCCGGTGTCCCAAGGTCCAAAAAAGATGGTGAGCACGGGGAATGGCTCCTTGATAACCTTGTGCTCTGCTTTCTTCTTGGATCGGGGCGCTTTCATGGGGGTTGTGGATGGGAAGGGTCACGAATCATGCGGGCCGGAAGTCGGAGTAGGCACAGCTAATGGCTGTTCAGTCCAACTAAAATTGTCGAGAACTAGCTAGGACATTTAATAGCAAAATCTTGGATAAGAATTCCGAAGCCATTTTTCGTATATCCAGTACTGGGAGGCCAATTACTGGCCTGGTGGGTATTCGATGATAGACGGAAACAAGATTTTCAGAGGAAGAGTGCAGCGGAGTATGGGGGAAAAAGGAGAAAACCGGGAGGGCAGTTGGAAAATCCCTCTCACGGTGGAAACGATTTCTACTAGAAGACACAGGGCCTAAGAAGGCTTCAAAGACCGCGATTTGATGCTGAATTGGCTCTGGAGTGGGGTCATGGGAAGGGGGGGACAGGCATTGATATTCCCATTTTGCTTCCTTGTAGAAGTTTGGATGAGGGTTGCTTCTTAGAAACTTGCTCAAGATATTATAGAGCAACACCCGCACGCAGGCAACAGTTTGATATCTTAGAGTGTTATTGCCAGAGGGACTTATGAAAGGATGGAGTGATAATTTGTATCATTTATTTCTATATAGCACTGCGCAGTTAGCCTGACCTTGCGCAATCTTTGCCCACACTGATAATCTGATAGTATAGCACCGGCCATCTGAAACGGGGAGGGAAGCAATGCCGTGCTAAGAGTCATAGATTCTGGGGGCTGTAGCAGAGATGTCACCCCCCCACGGCCACGGCGTGCGGCACACCAGAGTGGTGTTCGGTCGGACCTATCCGGTTTGTCGGGCTGACATTGCTCACGGGCAATATTTTCACCACTCCCTGGTACCCACTCCAAGCGGGAAACCAGAGTGGTGTTCAGCCATCGATATTTGGACTGTCGGAGTTGACGTTGCCCCGTCCGAGATGTATCTTCACCACTCCCCCGCGCTCACTCTAAGCAGCATACCAGAGCGGTGTTTGGCCTAGGCATTCGGTTTGTGGGGATTGACGTATTCCGTCCGAGAAGCACTTTCACCACTCCCTCGTGCCCACTTCAGACAGCCCATGAGAACGGAGCTCGGTCATCTATATCCAGTTTGCCGGAGTTGAAGTCGCCCTGTTTTAGCGGTTTCACCCTCCTTCATGCCCATTGAAGGCAGCCCACAGGAGAGGTGCGCTGCTTGTGTCAGCTGTTTGGTTGATATCCCAACCTCCCACCTCCACCAAAATAGCTACGATCTCAAGACTACCCAAAAACGATGCATGGTGTAGCCCACTGAACAGGGAAAGCTTGTCGATATTAGGATGGGGGAAACTCAATTTCCCTGCATTCTAGAGAGCTTTTGTGAATATGCGGTTGCTGTAGTCATCGAATAGCTGCTGGGCAAGCTATTTTGCACAATCCCAAATATTTCCTCTTGCGTGCATTCCCCAATATACAAAAGAATATTCGAGGAATTGTGCGCTCAGAGAAAGAGAATATCCCAGAACGTGTGTGCCCAGGAAATGGCAAGAGGGGCCGGTAAAAAGAGCCTTGACCTAATGGAAATTCAGATAACTTAAGTCTCTGCCTTTGTCGAGCGAGTAGTACCAAAAAAGCTAGGGATGAGCCCGGAGGTACTTGCTAACCTCCTGATCTCCATAGAAAAACAAGACTACACTATCGTTTCACCCCCTCACTGCCTGCGCACCAACTTCTAAATTCCTCGGTTTTAAGAGCCGTTCCCCTAGGTTCTCAACTCTAAGGTCTAGGATATTCCGATAGCGTAACCTTGGATCCGTGGGGATAACTAGGTCAGGACATTAGATCAGCGACGGTAAAGGTATTGACAGTGGTGTTCAAAGAGCTAATATTGTTACTGAATAATTGAGACATTTTCTGCTCCTTCCTACTTAGGATGTTGTAGAGGCTGGATGGTAGAGTTAGTCGCTACCGGTACGGGAATTCCTCTGGCATGGAAAGGCGGCGATTTTCGTGGAACCTGACTGATATCTCCGGGCCGCCTAATCGATCTCCAAGAAAGCACTCTGCCAGCGCAATAGGAAATTCCGCACATCTCCAAGTGCTAGTCCGCTGTGCAGCATCAGCCCCTGATAAGATAAACCGATATCCTAGTGGGCTTAGGTAAAATCATCTAGCCCAGTAAATACACAAGTATTATCAGTAAGGCCATGTGAATAAACCACTTAAAAAACTCAAGCGTCACCTCACTCACTCGTAGCGAACCCCATTCCATACCGCCAGGCTTTGACTGTGCTGAAAGATAGGGTGGGCTTTGTGTTGGGTTGGCATGCCTTTTCGAACGGGGTGCAACAAAATACGGTTCCAATGACAAGACTTTGGAGATGAGCTGGAAGCTTCGTTTCGTTGATATCCTTGCTCTCTAAACTAACGGTAAATATAGGAGTATATACAAAGCGTAATGGAATCATCCAGACCCCCCCGCGGGTCGCGCATCTCGGATTTCCTTAACGCATATCCTTATTCCCTTGCTTCCTCCTGGGATAGCAAGGGAAGACATTTCAAGTAAAGGTTCCCTCTCTCCAGAGCTTTCGGTCGATAATACCCTAACACCCCGAGTATGTTTCGCCATCACCTCCATATTCTCCACGGAGTCCATTTGGTTCTCGGGCATTCAACACTGCGGGCCACTGGGCTTGATGGATCAATCATCCCAGGCATCGCCAAAGCTCCATACCTTACCGAAACAGCAAGACTATGGCTACTTTATGGATGATTACGATTTCTTAATGACTGTACTACATTTGGAAGTTTGTATGTAAGCCCCCTGAAACTCCTATCACAAAAACGACTACTTTAACCACACACCCCAAACATACCTGTTCTTATCACTATTGATGTGGGAAGGTACTTGAAGCTAGATGGCGGGTATGTGGATATTATAAGGGAGATTATGGTGGAACATGCTACGCCCACAGTAGTAGAAAGCTCTATCAAGCGGGAGTGTGTCCTACCGGCACGTATTTTACATTTGGTTATTTCCGAGAAAGTTCTCCAAGTTATTTGCCTTGTTCTTTTGTTGGAGGATTTTGTGAAAAAGGGTGGGCATATGTATGTAGTGAGCGAAAGATGGTGTTTGGATTTGGATTTATCACTCTAGTCTTTCCTGAATATGTTTGGGGGAAGGGAGTTATAATACGAAAAAAAAACCCAACGACCTCTCCACGCTACTTTTTCTATCAGATTACCCCACATAGTTCACATTTGACTGCCATGCTCACGAAATAGTAATAGTTATCATACCAAGACAATACAATTCCGCAAACTGTCAACAACCCTACACAATCACCCACACATTCAGCCCCCGGAATACCTCTGCAAGCCCCCATAAAACCACTAAAACTCAATAAGCAGAAATCATAATCGCAGCGATAGGAATCACAGGTTACACCTAATAAGTATTCAAACCCGGGAACGCAATAGCAGGTACAAGTGTCAGGTACAGGTAAAGGCTACTTTATCTAGGGAGTCTCTGGCACGGTTATTTCAGATATCGAACATTCGAAGTAAGCAATGACCCTCATTCTTGTAAGAGGGTCCCATGGTGGGGAATTTGGATACCAGTACTGACAGAAATAGGACAATATCAACGCCTAACCTTACCATTTTACGGATATAGCCAAACATGACATTACTTACACTCCTGGCTTAAGCGATACTCCTATGGGTGAGACCGAAGCCCCAGCAAGCATTTGTGCTTGTACCTCATTGAACTATAGGGAGGGGGCAGGCTCCTCTCCGGTATCTTCTACCTCCACCGCACCACTAATTTCCTCATAGGTAGCTCTTCCCTGAAGAACCTCTAGCTTAGAGATTTCTGCTGAGGCCTTATTGCTAGGGCGCTACTCTTGAAAGAGCCAGTGGCACCAGAGGAACCGGACTTGAACTATAAACGGAGAAGAACTAATTTTTATAAGGATTTTCGCTAGCAAACAGAAAACGCAAGTGAAACCATCCTGAAAATATATAAGCCTAGAAACCTCCGGCAATACCCCTATGAGACTTGCCCATTACCCTGTGTCGAGCCAGTGCTCCCAACGGTCAGGGGTCCGGCGGGGTGGCTGTCAAGAGTACGGGGCATGACTGGACTGCCTCTAGGAGTCCGTCTAAGGCGGTGAAATCCAGTGTTCCCAACCGTCCGGGGGCCCGGCGGGGCGGGGACTGCCAAGAGCCCCGGACGGGACGGGACGGCTATCTATAGTCCGTCCGGGGCGGCCTAAGTGCAGGACGGCCGTCTTTGGGCAGGACGGCGGGCCCTACAGGGTGAGACATTTTAGTTCAGGGCAGGGGATGGACGGCGGGGGACTGCAGGGAACGGCAGGTAACTATTGAGGACGGCCGGGAAAGGGTGAGGACGGCCAGGGACGGTGGGGGACTGCAAGAGTGATGTCTCATGATGTGAAAAGAATTCGTTTGGAGGTGTATGAATTCAGCTTGGCTAGTACAGGAGGCCCAAGCGCCGGGACTATAGTCCCCTATAGTCCGTCCGGTCCTCACCTTCCCGGGCGTAGTCCTAGCACCCCCAAAAAGACGGACTATGAGCCGTAGTCCGTCCCGTCCTCCCCCGAAGACGGACGGACTGGATGGTTGGGAACACTGGTGAAATCCCGGGACGGCCATCCTTGGCTCGGACCTCGGGCCCTATGAGGTGAGGAAGTGCTTCCCGAGGGTAGGGGTGGGATAGCATGCTTGCCAAGAGACCGTAGGGGAGATGCAGGACAGCAGCGGGCCGTGGAAGAAAGGGAGAAGGGATGAGTGATGTTTCATGATTTCGGCTCTCCAGATCGATTCCGAAATCAGGTCAAATAAGTGGAATGAATAACCTGGGCAGGAACCCAGGAGCCCAACCCACAGAAATGCCCTCTGCTCAGGAATGAATCTTGGGGTTTTACCTGCTCCCTCAATTAGTAACGAGCCTAGGAGCATTCTACAATCTAAGGAAGCATTACGGGGTTGGTAACCATATCCCCATCTCTGTAGGATGGTGAAGCACCCACCGATATGGGGTGCCCAAGTTAAATGTGCTTGCGAGTGATGGATAAATGGGATCGTGTACCACCGTGAGAGGCACTTGACTATAGTCGCATAATATAAAGGACGGCGGGGGCGTGAGGGGCTAATGATAGTTGACAGAGTTTGCCGCGTATAGGATGGCCGCTCCCGCAGCCCGTCCGGGTCTTTGGCTATTGGGCGTAGGGCGTCCGCTCATCCAAAAAAAACCCCTGGTTGTAGGTATTTCGGAGTGAGACACCTCTAGGGCCCTACAGTCCGTCCCGGGCAGCGGTTAGGACGGACTGTAGGACAGGCGTCCGTCCTGGGCAGAGCCCCAGATCCCGCGTCCGTCCAGTCCTAAGCAAAAGACGGACGGGACGGACTATAGGACAGGCGTCCGTCATGGGCAGAGTCCCAGATCCTGCGTCCGTCCAGTCCTAAGCAAAAGACGGACGGGCTGGACGCTTGGGAACACTGAGTGAGTCCACCAACATGTTGGACAGCCCCAGCGTTCGCAAGGGGGGCCTGCAGATAGCCTGCAGATATCTGAAGACGCCCGCAGATATCTGAAGTTGCCCGCAGATATCTGAAGATGCCCGCAGATATCTGAAGATGCCCGCAGATATCTGAAGATTCCCGCAGATATCTGAAGATGCCCGCAGATATCTGAAGATGCCCGCAGATATCTGATGATGCCCGCAGATATCTGAAGACGCCTGCAGATATCTGAAGATTCCTGCAGATATCTGAAGTTGGCCGCAGATATCTGATGATGCCTGCAGATATCTGAAGATGCTTACAGATATCTGAAGATGCCCGCAGATATCTGAAGGTGCTTACAGATATCTGAAGGTGCTTACAGATATCTAAAACCTGCAGATATGCAGGCCCAGTCAGGTAGGCACTTAAAGCCGGACTGTAGCCTACAGTCCGGCCCGGCCCGCCCCAAAAGAAAGCCTAGCTCGGCCGCCCTGGCCCCAAGCCCGGCCAGACTGACCGCTTGCGAACACTGGACAGCCCTAAGGCCATCACTAAGCTGGAGGGTAGCGACATATCTAAATTGAGGTTAGTAAACGATCACGAAAGGAGCTTAGCCAAAAACATACCAACAGCTGTATATAACTGTTTGATAATCGGCCATCGTGCCCCGACGGACCAAGGGCAAAGAACCACTGGCAGCGACCTACACTATGCAGCTCAGGAGGAGCATACCCGGAAGGGCCGTGGAGCACTGGTAGATTCAATGGGCCATTGGTGTGAGGGGGGGCACGGAATCTGACATGCTTGTTGCTGTTAGTAGGTTATAGAGTTGTGTGTTGTAGCTCTACGGGGGCCGAGGGGGTTGTGGGAAAATGAATCGAACTCACAACCCATAAACTACTGCAATACGAGTAGGGATATTCGGGGTCTATGAACCCTAATTTAGAAAAATGGAATAGGGAAATGAACTGGAAAGATGAACTGAAAAAATGAGCTAGGGAAATGGGCTAAGAAAATATTATTTGTGGTTGTCAGTGTATGGTAGGGTTATGGGTTGCGGAGCTGTGGGGGTTGTGGAGGTTGAGTTTGTGAAGGTTGAGGGTTGTGACGGTTAGGGCTAGGAAGGTAGAGAGGGCTCTAAAGGTTGAGGGTTGAGGGTCGTGGGAAATTGTGTCGAAACCGCGTCTCATAGACAGCTGCAACCCAAAGGAACACGAAACTATGACCTGCGATATCAAAGAGCAGAGTTCACCTAAAATTTCCCATTCTCAAAATAAAGCCACTATTGATTGACCCTTCGTCAGGCTTCACCAAGCCACCAAATTTTAGCCCGTGAAAACCGAAATCACAGCACTTGTGCTCACTCGGTGAGTATTAATTATACTTACTCCAATCGGTACAGCATTGAAAGGTATCTCCGTATCCCAGTTTTTTCCGATGCATGACCCCATAGCACCACTTCCAGCCCTCCTCAAACCCTTCTATCAAATTGAAAACTCTATATATACTAACCGACTTTTTGCGGCTATTGCGTGGAGTACGACCCGTATTAATGGTGGAAATGCCTAGGAAATCACTTCCGTCGAGATTTTAATTTGTCTGGACCACCGGAGCTGTTAGAATTAACAATAACCAAGGCTAATATATAGTGCGGGCTAGTGGACCCAATTAGGTGACTATTCATAGGGATACCACGAATACATCCACCCGCTGCAGCATACCATAAGAACTAGAATAATTGAACCTGACGCTAGGACGTTGGAGTTGCCTTTGTTGGTATGGTCTGACTCTTTTTTCTTTTTTTTCTGCCTTAAGCTCGGTCTGAGGGGGTCAGTTTTCGCTGTGCGCTCCTCGCCTCCTATCCAAGAGAGGGAATTTCGAACGCCTTAGCGCGGGGTTCAATTATTCCAGTTCTTACAGTATGTAGATAGGATGTAGCAAAACTACTGTTTGAACAAAAGCCAGTCATCACTCACCTACCAGATTGATTCCCTGATTTAGACAAGCTCCTGTGAGCTTCTACCTTGTAAGAAAGGACATGAGGTAATTATAAAGCTACTTCTTTGATTAGCCTCTATCAAACCCGATACCACAGACGGTTGACCGAGCAAACAGCTCTAGCAACAATTGTGTAAAGAGACATATCAACCCCAACTGTCCAGAAAAATACCTTCCAACACCAACCCCGGCCAGTATGTCCACAAAACGAATTCCATATAGTTTAACCACCATCACGACCCTAGTATATTCAATCAATGTTCCGACAGGCTTGCGCAATCATCAAGGAGGTTTATTGTAAACTCCCCTACAATAAACAAGGATGGTCATCTGCACTGTACAGATGACCCACCGTAAACCCTTTCTAGCGCGAGCACAGTTCACGTGCCGTATAATCTCAAATAATCGAACCGTGTGCTAGGTAGTCCAAAATTTCCTTCTCTGGAAAGGGAGCGAAAAGCACGGCGAAAGGTGGGCCGCGCAGCCCCTCGGAAAGAGAAAAAAACACCACACCTTACTGAAGGGGCAACTCCAACGACATAGCACCCGGTTTGATTATTTGAGATTATACGGTATTTAGAGGCTATATGTTCATATCCTCGCCCTCTCATACCTAACATATCACCAGCATGGCGGCTTCAACGGTTGCCGGCAATTCGCCCCCAGTCAACTGGGGCAGAAAGAACATCCTGCTGCATGATCTTTTCCCTCAGATGATTTCCGAAGCACCCCCAGTGCCAGTCCCAACAGTAAGGTAGGCTCCGGCTGTAAATCTCTGTGCAGTAACAAATACTACCAAATTACGCTCTGCTTATGACTACCACGGACTTCATTGCGACAGCGATTTATCCCGATTTGTGAAAACTTTCATGATAAAAAGGACGAACTCGAGAAAGGAAAATCACATCTCTAAACAATTCCAGCCATGTGAGGAAGGAAGCGGATGTCACCTCCGGGGAATTTCCGGACCATCACGGCGACTTTGGACTCCATTTTGTTGAGAGGACCAGCTGGTCGGCGCCGCGATACCATAAAACTTTGAGAGTATTCAAGACGTGCGATTGTTATTATTATTTCTCAAGCTTGGCTTTTTTTTATGATGATCCTCGCGGATCGCAATTTATACGTCCAAGAAAATGACCTCACAAGACACCCGTTCGAGAATTGTTTTCATAGGTCTCGTGGACCGAAATCGGTAGTGTCTGTCTGCTGTTGGGTAGAGGAAATATGCCCGCGAACCCCCAAGGTGCTAGAGTTAACAGAGGCTGGGAGCGAGCTGTGGTTGATCGCGGAGGTTACAAGGATGTTGGGGGCGCCTCCTTCTGTTTTGGAGTTAGAATGGTCCACGGAGAAGCTTCTATGAACATGTTTTTCCTTTGCTATCGCAGGAGTGGGCAAGGAAATGGGGACATGCATGGAGGAAAATCTATATGCATGGTGATCTACGGAATGGCCAAGATGGTTTTCTCATGGCCCATATATACTCCTGCCTAGGCCATCAGTTCACTAGGTGTGCTGAACAAAAGATAACAGCTTATGACTATGCCCCTCCCACAGTTATTTACACATCAGCCAGGTCATGTTCTATTCAGCCCACTCCCCGTTGCACCACTTAGTAGTTATTATCCAATACAAGGAAACTATTAGTCACCGATCGTGCAATTATATTACACCAGAGGGTGACAATTGACTCTTTCCACAACTAACGGTGGGCTAGGGTCATAGGTATTGTAGGCCTATGCATTTTGCGCATTATAAATAGGAAGGCTTGCCTTAAGAGTCTGTATCCCCCCGAGCACATATAACCAATATTAGTAACATATTTTTCCTTACTTTACAAAAGGTTCAAATTATATATTGAAGTTTCAGATCCTTAGTGAAGCATATCGTACTACCAGTAGGAGTGGATGTGCTGGTTATTCAGGATAAAACACATCCCTTCGATGATGTATACAAACATAATACCGGCACTTCACAACGCTTCAGTCACTCAAGGCACCGGTAGTCAGTCAACACATAGCTCAATTCATGGCACGTGAGCTCCATTCCTCCGTCTCAAGCTCTCTAGCCAGGATTATGTGGCCGGAACTCCCTGCCTCCCTGCCTTAGCCTTAATCTGCCCGGGCATAGTAACGCAAGCACAGTGACGGTTGTGCATACCGTTTGTTCCTCAACCACCAAACATACACTAGAGTTCAAGTTAGTCCCGTGGTTTCTACGCTATGCCAGTACAACACACTACCAAAGCGAAGCGATTGAGGCAGGACGATAAAAAAGTGAGGGAAGAAAAGAAAAAAAAGAAGGGAATAACGGTACACATTTTGGGCAGAGGCCGACTGTCCGAATTAACACGACCAGGATACCTTGCCTTTCCCTCCCCCTCCTCCTCCGCCCACTCCTCCACCTCCTCCCCACAGAGTTCTGAGCCGACCCGCAAGTCCTCGAGTGATCTCCTGTGGAAACGCTACCGCGCGGCTCGTATCAAATGGAGAGTGGGCAGAAAGCGGGTTATAAAAAAAACTCTCACTCTCTCTTTCAAGCAACTCCAATGTCTCACACCCGTGCCACTCAACCACCATCGTCAATTGGTTAACGGAACTAACCTTGATAGAATAGCCGAAGAGGGGGAGCATCGATACGAAGAAAAAAAGAAAAGAAAAGATAATAAATTAACTTACTAACCCCGAGAGCAGGGAGCAGTGGAAGAGGGCGGTTATGGGATGGTGGTATCAAGATCGTCACTGGAAATAGCCGGTAGATCCACAGGGTTGGAAACATTTCCTAGCTTGGTGTGAATCTATTTAAGCTTGTCCCAGTTGATTCTTTTTAACGAGGGGAGGCAACCAGACTCCCTTCCCCCTCAGGTTCCACTCACTACCTCGCTTAATTCTAATTTCCTTTTCGATTACCGCACAGGTATTCGAAAGGGGGGTGGGGTGGGGAGAGGGTAAGGACGAGAGTACGAGTACTGTAGGCCGGAATTTGTGCCACCCGTCGCCTCCGCCTTGCCCGAAACTTCTATAATATCCTGGCCAGCGGTTTTTTTGTTTTTTCTCCCTTCCTTTTCGTTTTCGCAAGGCCGGAGCAGACCTCGGCAAACAAACTGTTACAGCGCTACAGAAGCTGTTTCGGAAACGGTTCTGCAGGCTCGAGTGGGAAACACATAAAATATTTTCAGGAACGATAACAAACTAGGGTGCTCCATAAATCAGGTTGATTGGGGCGAGTGATCTATCGTGAACCTCTCCGTATTTGTATAGCAACATCCGCAGAAGATAAATAG
>Ga0307510_10007705_pt1 | contig 12839 bp, 18 predicted proteins | sample 12_EM_MG_FD_207224 | JGI IMG/M metagenome (GOLD analysis project Ga0307510, IMG submission 207224) | Populus trichocarpa ectomycorrhiza microbial communities from riparian zone in the Pacific Northwest, United States - 12_EM | ecosystem: Host-associated > Plants > Roots > Unclassified | place... | reverse complement strand
CAACTCGAACGACATCCTCGCGCGCTTCTGGCGTAGCGGGCGGTACGAGAGGGTCGATCCGACTCTGGGGGGTGCTGCTGCTGCTGCTGCCCCCGCCCAGGCCCAGGTCCAGCAAGGCGGCAAGAAACCGGCGGATGGAAGCGTGCGGGCGACGTGGAGTCCGGCGATGGACATCCTCGTGTCTAGCAACTTTGAGCGCCTCCTCTGGTACCTCGTGTACGAGACTTCTTCCGATGCGGCTTCCGATGGCGAGAGGAGGGCCTCTGCTGGAGCCACGATCGACGGTTGGATGAAAAGTGTGAAGAGCAACGGTTGCGTTGAGGTCCCCGTAGAGGTGCTCGAACTGGCGAGACGGGACTTTTTGGCTGAGCGGGTGTCGGATGACCAGGTATGTCCTCGCGTGTGTATGTGACCCATTGACGGATTTTCAACCTTGACCATCTTTCAGACTCTCGAAACGATAAAACAGTACTACATCGGAAGCCCTTCATACATAGCAGATCCGCACACGGCGGTGGGCCTCTCGGCCGCGCGGACAGCATCTACCAGCAAGTAAGACTTGTCGCAGACTGACGAGTTGTCTGCTTTACTGAGTTGCGTTTTCACCAGCTCGCCGTCTGTTGTTCAAGTCGTACTTTCTACGGCCCACCCCGCCAAGTTCTCGGAGGCCGTTACCAAGGCACTCTCAGAACAACAGAGCTTTGACTTTGAACGGGACGTGCTCCCCCAAGAATTTCGGGGTTTGTTGGAAAAAAAACGAAATATCATTGATGTAGACGAACCGAGAGAAGAGCTAGTCAAGAATGTGATAGAAAACAAGGTAGACCTCCGCGCCAGCGGAGTTTAGGAGCGTCTGTACTAGGATCAATAACGAAGCCTTGGAATAGTACTTATACAACTATGAATGTAGGATTATCCTTCTGAACGACATGAGGATCCTAGCCCTCGAGCAACGAGGATTCGTATCGTCCAGCCACGTCACTCCACTCTTGAGCTATGACTGCCAAGTCAGAACGGGGTAGTGTCGTTGTTCGAACTCTCTCCATGTATTCTTCCAACCCCCTGACAACGAAGGCTTTGTCGAATTGTGCCAGTATCTCCCGCGCATCTCCTGCTTCTTCGGGAACAGTCTTCTTGAGGAATAGCAACACGGACTCGATGGTCTTGGGCTCCTTCTCCTCGAGGTTCTCTACATGAAGAAATGGACAAAAGTTTCGATTACTTATTCGTTCTGACAGCCGGAATGAGGGAGGGGGGTGTGTGCATTCCGCGGGACCTACCTGACGCCTTTTTGCAAAGTTCAGCGGCCGCTCTACAGAGTTTGGACAGAGAGGGCACAATTTGAATTATACCGAGACCGACTCGAGGTGGGACGATGGGGATGATGAACATCCCGCACGAGAAGACCTTCGCGAGCCCATTAAAAAATCCTTCCAGCCATCCCAAGATACGTTGCATGGTCGACTGCTCCTTTTCTACCTCTATCTTTTCTAGGGAGGAGACAAGCTCGGCGAGGTCGTTCATCATATCCCCGATCTTCTGCGAAAGCGAACTGGAGGCCGAGGCCATGTCTTTGGCAAGCTCCTCTATGAGCTTATCGAGCTCCGCCGCGCCGTTGATCCGCCACGCCATCATGTACGCAAAGCTGCCGTGGCAGCGGACGATCTCGGTGGCAGCCACCGAACAAAAGTTCACGGATTCCGTCAACCAATTGAGACGTTGTCGGACGTCCCTCGCTCGCTCGTCCGGCTTCTCCGAGCTGACTCTGTAAGTAAGATAAGTCCCATCGGTTTAGATCGGATGTTTCGCCGTGGGAAGCCAGGCTTGGGAAGAGAAAAGAAGGCGAGAGAAAAAGAGTGTCGCACCTGTCCAAATGAGTCGTCCAGCCGTTGAATATCATTTTGCATAGTCGGATGTCATCGGCGGCACCAAGCACACGTTCAACATATGAATTGTCTGGCCGAAGCTGCCCGGCTTCGACACCCAGGGAAGGCACCCTCCAGTTGAGGCGCCTATACCTTCACCAGTGGCTTTTGAGATAGGCAGAGACCAAAAAATTCAACCAAAATGCTTACGAGGGCGGCGGGCTATTCGACATCTAGAGTGGAATTTGGGGAGGGGCAAAGGGCGATGGGCCGGGTGGAGGGGAAGGTGGGGAACAAACAAGGGATGGAAACCACAGTCAAGGTACATCATATGATAAGCGAGTTCTGCCGATGCCACTACAGTAGTCCCAAGCAAGTAGGTGATATTGTGATTATGTGGGGTCGTGCCAGTGGAACGTGGCGAACCCTAATATCGATGTCAATGTGGACACGTAAAAAGACGTATGACCGGACCATTCCAACCCGATTTACCGCAATTGCCAAGTTCTCAAATCCCAAATCCCGGAGATGGCAGGAGCGACGAGGACGATCCTCTGCCGGTGCCAGCGCTGGTGGTGAGAGCTACAGTACTAATGAGGCATGCAGAGCGAGCGTCTCGAGAAAATATTGGCGACGGGGGCGACAGAGATGGGTTTAACTTATCAGAATAGAAGAAAAGAGATTATTCTGGCCATTTCGTGGCGACCTATGACCAATTGAATTCACTGGCAGAGTGCGCTTGTGTCAGTTTGATAATCCAAACAAACCCTAACAGAAATTTGAACTTGAATGCGACAAAAAGAGGCACTTCATGAATGAATCTTACCACGGTACAGCGCTACTTGCAAGCTTTTTTTTCCTTTCGGCCGCGTGCCAGTGTGAAGTCCAAGTTGCGGGCGGTCCAAGTCACCGCTCATAGTTGTTCGAACGACGGTGGCCCAGGTGACGTCTTCGTCTTCACCCTATCACAGATAGTAACGCAAGTACAACCTCTGAGAGTGGCAACAGGAATTTTTTCGCGTCGAAGGTCCAGTTCTTCTCCTGGCAGCAGTCCAAAAGAGAGAAAGCCCAGGTGGTGAATAATTGAAAGAAGCCTCGGAGGGCGAAAACCAAACCGCGCGGTGATCCAAAAAAAAAAAGAAACAAAGACAAAGCAAGGCCCACCTCCGTTTCGTACCTCACTCACTCAACTTTAGAGTAGACTGCATGCTTCTTCCTTCGCATCTTCCACTGTGTTTTGTGTTATCAGCGCGCCGTCTGTTCTTCAAGTTATGCTCTCTACTGCTCAACCCACCAAATTCTCCAGAGTCCGAGGCCGTGACCAGGGCACTCTCCGCCCAGCGGAGCTTTGATTTGAGCCGGGACATGCTCCCTCAAGAATTTCGAGGATTTTAGAAAAGGAGAAATATGTTATGATGTAGGCAAATCGACATCGACAGAGGAGCTAGCAGAGTTCAGGGGCGTCCGAAACTGGGGTCATAAACGAAGTCTGAGAATACTCTGGTTTGTACAACTGTTCACACGAGGATCATTCGTCTCGTCAACTAAACCTGATGCCCATCGTCGGGCAGCACGGATTGGTAGCGTTTGGCTACGTCACGCCATTCTTGGGCTATGGCCGCCGAGTCAGGACAGGAGAACGCCAGGAGTCGACTTGTCGTCATGTGTTCCTCCAGTCCCATGAAAACGAGCGCTGCGTCGAATTGTGCCAGTTTCTGCTGTGCATCTCGTGCTTCCTCCGGAACTGTCTTCTTGAGGAATAGAAGCACGGACTCGATGGTCTGAGGCTCGTTCGCCTCGAGTGACTCTGCGTCAGAAAGCGTCGATCACTCGTTCGTTCTAACCGGCATTCCAAGGGACGTACCAGCCACAATTTCGCAAAGTTCGGCGGCCGCTATAGAGAGGGCGGACGCAGCAGGCGCAATCAGATCCACACCCGGCGTGACGGGGTTCAAGAAGGGGGCGATGAACGACCCGAGCGCGAAGATGCCCGCGAGCGCATTGAACAATAGTTTAAGCCAACCTAATATCCGATGTGCCATCGACTTCTCCTTCTTCACCTGCATCTTCTCCAAGTAGGAGACGAACGAGTCGAGGTCGCTCTTCATCTTCACGACGTTCTGCGAAAGCGAACGAGAGGCCGTGGCGATGACGTCGGCGAACCTCCTCGTGTCCGTGCCGTAATCCAGCCCTTTCGGCCCCGACTTGGACGCACCGTCGATCTGCCACGCCATCAGACACGCAAAATGGGCGTGGCACTGAAGGATCTTGTCGGTGTTCTCTGAACACTGTCTTGCGGATTCCGTCAACCAACCAAGATAATGACGAACTTCCCTCTCTCGCTCGTCCGGCTTCTCTGCCCTGACACTGCAAAATTTGAGCCCCTCGTGTTAGTTTTTTCTGAGGAAGAAAACGCGAAAGACGAAACAGCGTCGCTGTACACACTTATCCAAATGAGTTTCCCAGCCGCTGAACATCGCTTCGCATAGCCGGATGTCATCTGCCGCGCTGAGTACGCGGTCGACATATGAAGCGTCTGGCCACAGCTGATCGTCTTGAACACCCAGGGAAGGTATCATCCAGTTGAGGAGGCGGCCGAATAATGACATCCTTGGTTCATACCTTAGCCAGTGGCTTTTGAGACACGCGAACACCAGAAGTTAGAGCAAAATGCTTACGGAGGCGGCTGGCTGTCCGACATTTAGAGTGGAGTGGGTTGGGGAGGAGGAGCAAGGGGTGATGGGTCGGGCGGGGCGAGGTGGAGAACCAACGGGGGAAGCGCGGCACGGTTTTATGTAGTTTTATGTGAGCATGTTCTATCAGAACCGATCCCATGAGGCTCAAGATAAGAAGGGGATAGGAGGTGCACGTTTGCACGCAAAATGCGTGCATGAGACGTGCTCTCCACTTGAAAAGATCATACGCTTCTTGGCGATTCGGTTACGGCGGGACTCCAATTATCTATGTCGATGTGAAAATGTGAAAGATGTATGGTCCTTCCAGCGCTTGAAAATCGCTCCCTGCTATGGAACAGCCGCGATTCCTGGGTCCTAAATCCCGACGATGCCAGAAGTGATCAATACGTCTTGGCGGAACCGCTGAGAGCAAATGAACCATGCGGAGCGAGCGGCTCGAGAAAAATATCGGCTTGTTAGAGTTGGCGGCAATTGCCGGCAAAGAACACAATTCATAGAGCTACGTAACTTGACCTGCCAGTGCCAGTGGTCACTAAACCAACCCAGAGTCGGTCTGGTAATCCCCAAAGGATTCCTGTGCGAAGCACAGTAACCTCTAGCATGTATCCAGATATGCAGTCAAGTTTGGCTACGGTGGCGTAGGCGACAGTGTTGAGCCATCCGGTCGTCTTCGTCTCGATCATCATCACAAATGGTAGCGTAGTAAATAGGAACCCCGCGAGAGAGCGACAAACTGAAACTCTGCTTTCAAAGGTTTCTGAACAAGAAAGCCTATAGAATCATTTAACATTTAATTAACGTTTTCTACAACTCTTTTTTGGTTGAATATCCTGATTTGCACACAGTGTTTTGTGCGGTTTCCGTTCTTTTTTTTGTTCCGCCATCTCGTCACGTGACGGTTGGATGAATCCAGGCTGGCGGCGGCGTGTGAGGCCTGTGAGGCCTCAGGCTACTTCCGAAATCAACCACATCTACGAGGGAACGCAGGCAGCTTGAAGAGAACGCCGCGATGAAGTCGAGGGCACTTCGGTGTCTCCCTTCCTGGCCTTGGCCCACATCCTCAAGCCTAGGCTGCCGGTCCCAGCGATCCGGCAGTGGAGAGTTCAGAGACTTGACTTCAGTGTTCTCGGGCACCAGGGCTCATAACCTTTAGGCTAATGGGCTGAGTGCACACGTAGGAAAGAGGGGAACACCGCTAGGAAGCTCTCTGTCCTGTGCATCGCAGTGAGATATACCTACGGGTACGCTACTCTTGTGGGGCTGTGCACTAATACTAGTACTACTTCAAGTTGTATCAGTTTTCAAATTGCCCGACCTAACCCTAATAATTTTTGGAGATTTCTTTTTGATCCCTGCATCCATCAATGGCCCACTACAACATTTTTCGCGAACAGCTAGCAATCAAGTACCCCGAGTTCGGACATGCCTTGTGGGAGCCGAGTCCAAGGCGACCAGATAGGCCAGTGGAAGTCGGCGACGTCGGTAGAGGCAAATTCCACCGCCTCTTCAATGCGTTGCTCCCTGCAGACGATCCATCTCAGGAGCTCGGTGTTCCAGAGTACCATGAACAACTTGTTCCCAACATGCCAAATCATATCGACAGGAGTTCTCTTAGTCGTAACTATTACTGCTCTACTGGGGTCAGCATAGAGCCTGAAGCAGACTTTCATGCTTCTGGGTAATTGAAATTTGCATCTCAACTTGTCATTGCTGATGATGCTCTCAGTCCAGATGACGTTCGGCGGGTCACATTTACGTGCTCGAGGAGACGAGGAGGCGCAGTGCTATCACTCCCAGTGAAGGCTCTGCGTGAGGACACTCTCGCTCAAAGTGACTTTGCCGAGTGGATAGTAAAATACCTGGTTCGCCTTTGCACGACGACTCGGCCTGGGAATTGAACAGATGGAAGAAATTATTCTTGTTACTGGCTTTGATCGCACGAAATCTTGGTTTAATGTTGCCTTCTCGGGAGGCCAGGTCGACGCACGGGTATCATTTGGTGTCAACGCCGTTTATGGTGCTGACAGCAGCATCAATTTTCAATTTTCACCCGAGCATATTCAAGGAGCGGTGTTGAACCAAGGACCTGAAGGCAGGGTACGTTGCGTTTGCAGGACTCAACAGATCCGGGACAAGCTTGACATGACATTTCCCGCATTAGAACTTGCCCGAGAATCAATGCATATTTATTCGAGGGTTTCGCGTCGCTCGTACTCTCCGAATATCCCCCAGGCACCTTAAAGCGGCGGCGGGTCCCCCTCCGGACCAAAGAGGGTACGACAGCGAGCCAGGCATGGAACTTATATCAACACCGGCTATTACAAAAGTAAAGGGTTTTGTTCGACCTTTTCTTTGTCTTCCTCTGAGGTTTTAAAGTACAGGGATCCTCTTCACCTACTACTAGACTATATGGCAGAGGTAAGTTGTACTGATCATGTGGCTTGTTTTTGCTGGGTACGGTTGGTCTTAACATGAGCGCTGCAGAAGGCACCTGACTGCGACATAATTCTCGTTCATGATCATGACTTGGAAAGGATTGGTGGAATCGGAGTTGGCACCGTGAGTAGATATTTAGTCTTGCATTCAGTTAGTAATTATATTGTTATCATTTCGCAGTCATTGGAAACCTTTCAGCTAGACTCGGTGATGGATCTTCTCGGGAGGTCTGGCAGAGATATACATAAGGTAGATTGTGGTAAGCACCTAACATGGACAGAATGATGGCGTCGTTGAGTCTGACGTCGGACGTTCCATGCATCAAGATTTGTCGCCTGCTCGCTGTGGTCAAAGTGCCGATACCGATGTGCTCAGGGTAGGGATGTTTTCAATGGTGTTACAGAATTGGGGTAGGTCATGCATTGCAGCAGTTGTTGAAGGTGGAATTGCCTCACTTGACTATGCCACTTATGACAGACATGGCACCTCGATCCCAAGTGTCATACCTCGTACCCAAAGAAATCGATCTCCTCTACACTGGAAATTCTTCAGCGTCATCCATATTAACTCTACCAGGCAACTTACCGAGGCTGATTGGGCAAGGTGGCATAAGTAAGTAAGTTCTCAATAGAAAGAGTACGCTTTGAACGTATCTGACCAAGGTACTGCCATGGCGAGCACTTCAACGTTGCCGAATTGCAACTCGCATAAGACGCCAGTGGTCGTTATTCTCAAAGACTTTAGGGTCTCACTTCACGCGCGGCCACACAACGTCTTCTCTTGGTACATTAATCCTCTGCTCAAAAACCTCGGAGAACGGAACCAGCCGTCGCGAGTAAGTGGGCGTTTTATTCGAAGCCCTTCGAACACCATTTGACATTCATTCCGATAGCCATCCCATCTAGCATTGGTCGGATACGGTGCCGTCCACTGCGCCGGCTCCCCTCTCTCAATCATCCCCTTCTCGCTGTTCGACCCGCACAACAAGTCGACGAAGTCACCTACCAGTCACAAGATAAGCGAAAGTCCTTCGGGTATGTCGGGTATGACCGCTCTTGATGGTTACTTTGCGGCAATCAAGGTACTTACATGTCGACGTCCTATTCGTATTCGTGGGGTACTTATGATCATAGATGTTTGACGAGTTTCAGAGGGCCCCAAAGCAGGACTCCAACGAGGAATTTTCATACCACCTATGGCACATCGCAGCCGGTCAAGATGACGAATCTGCCCCTTCATTTTTCAGTTTTTCGCAGGCCTTCTGGAACCCGACATGGGAGATCATCCCTGCTCAATTGCAAAACGTGAGTGCGCTGTTCCGGTCACCAGTATGTCATGGTTCTAAAAAAGATATTCGCTGACAGCGCAACATTAACCTCTCGGTGATACTCCTCGGGCCTTGTCCGAGATACTCTGAGCTGTTTTCTGCGGTGCGAAACCTCTCGTAAACTCACGCCATCCTCTTCTTACATAACAGTCACTTGGTAGGTCTCGCGTCAGAGCATAAAGCCATGGTTTGGCATCAGCCCCCACCACACGGTCCTCTTATCGGGCTTCGAGCATCCATTGACACCCCAAATAGAAGGTGAGTGCCCGCTTGATTTCTTTAGTCTATGTGAGTGCTCACGACCCTAACTCAGATGCTGCTCCATCCACATTTCTTTCCGACCGTCCTGCGGATACCTATGTTGAGCACCGTGCCCGCCGCTTAGGGACTAAAGACTCATCGCAGTCAATCACTACCCTCTCTCCACCGCAACTGGCATATACATCCCCGACCATCTCCCAGGCCCGGATCAAGGCGCCTGAACCGTCTCCCTATGGAGGACAAGATATGATGATTGGCCAGTGGTCGGGGACGTTTAGTTGGTCATGCGAAGAATCGGACGTCTGCGCATCGGTTCAAGCGACTGACGGAGTTCGCGATCCGTAAGTACATTTTATCCTAGAACTGTTACTAGTTGAGGACTTATGTCTGTGCAGACAGTTATCGGCGTGGCCGCCGCATCTACTACTTGAGATCATTGGGACCAGAATACGCGCCTTAGATTTCCAGGCATGGATTCTCAAGCACCTGGCCCCAGTAGCGCGGATTCAGTGCGCAGCTGGCGTAGGCAAACAAGACTTTGGCAAGCTAGTTAAGTCACTTAGAGAGGACGGACGTGTAAGTCACTATGATTCCGGCCAGGCTTGTCTCTCACAGGTTGTCAGGTCGCGATTGCGCGGTTGGAGGTCGAAGGCTCTCGGAAGCGCGGACTTGTTCTGGCGCCACATCATGATGGAGGCCTACTCTGTGCCGCGTTCCTCACTTCCGACATACCTGAGCTCCCGAAGCCTCCATTGGAGCAGCCGCAACAGGAGAAAGAACTGAAAGCGGGCTGTACCCATGCCATCGATATTCCATTCGAAACCCAGGAGTACTTGCAGGGAGATAACCAGACGAATGTCTTCGTTACTGGGCCGCTGGTTCAACCGACGCTGCCGCAACAATTCCCATCGCAGCAGCGACAGGCTCGCGTACGAAGACCGCTCCCACAGCCGCCGGCTCGCGTACGAAGACCATTGCCACAGCCACAGGCTTGTGCACAAGGACTGCTATCACAGCCGCCGGCCTATGTGCAAGGACCGCTATCGCAACCGCCAGTCCAGCAGGGCGAGCTGTCTGCCTCACTAGACGCTCAACATGCGCTGATTGGTGAGCTCGTTTCCGGAAATGGCGAGCTCACGACCACGGCAGAGAACAACGCGAGCGTTGACTTTCATCTGGCTGATTCGAGTTGGGAGACTTGGGACGTGAGCAGCTTCTATGACAGAGACATGAGTAGGGTTGGGGTGAATGTGTTACCCGGTCAAACAGCTGGGGGGACCCAGGACGGGCAGGAGATCTTTCATCAATACATGCATTTTTGATTATTGAAGTCGTCAAGCTGACTTATCGCTTTATTTGAAGAATTGCCCTGCTAGACTATAAGTAGCTACCAGTTCTGCTATATAAACCTGCGCGCAGCGTTGTGAGGAGGTCGGGCCACAAGTACAAGTGCCCAATCGCGAGGAGCCGCCCATCACAGGTTTCGTTTGCATGTTTCTGTTCTCGCCCTCAGGCTACAGATTGACGACAAACCGAGTTCAGGCTCGGGGGGCGTAAACAAACCCCACTTGGACCCTGCTGCACTAATTCAGGTTTGATGAGGCACAGTGATTTGGCAAGGTGTGGGCTCTTCTTCACGTTCTGGGATGACCACCCCTCATTGCCCTCAACTGCGACAACTGTAATATCTAGATTTCCGATGGGCGCACTTTGACAGTCCTCGTCGTTCACCGCAACCTTCTCCAAAAGTAAGGTGTATAACAGAAACTTCACTCGCTGTTGGTTCGTGATGTGGCAGGTTGCGGCCCCGGCGGCGGAACACAAGAGGGAAGATATGCCACCTGTAGCAACGGCCACTATGCGAACTCAGTTTGATTGAGGTTTTAAATCAAGGTGCGACAGCAGTAACGACTAGTTGAAGGGAGCAAATAAAGTACCGATTGAGGAGCTGGTCAAGAATGTGATCAAAAGCAAAGTAGACCTCCAGCTACCGGGGTTTTAGAAACGTCTGAAACTGGGTACAGATTTGAAGTCCTGGAACACTTTGTAAAATTGTGAACACAAGATTATTTTCTAGTCAACCAACCAGATTTTCATCGACGGGGAGCAACGATTGGTACTCTTTGGCTATTTTCATCCATTCTCCAGCTATGGCTGCCGAATCAGGGCCGCTTAGTGCCACTCGTCGACCTGTCTTTATCATGTGTTCTTCCAGCCCCATGATAAGGAGGGCCTCGTCAAATTGTGCCAACGCATGCTGTGCGTTTTGTGCTTCCCTGGGAATAGTTTCCTTGAGAAACAGATGCACGGCCTCGATGTTCTCAGGTTCCTTGCCACCGTGCTTTTCTACGTCAAGAAAAGACAACGTCGATCACTTATTAGTAACCCGAATGGTGCTTAAGGAACGTACCTGCGCCCATCCGGCAAAATTCGGCAGCTGCCTTCCACAGCGCGGACGCTACTGGTAAAACCAAACCCACGCCCGGCGCGACGGAGTGCAGAAAGGGGGCGATGAACAAACCGAGCGCGAAGATGTTCCCGAGCGTGTTGAACAGATGTTTCAGCCAACCCAAGATCCGCCGCGCGGTCGACTGTTTCTTCTTCACCTCTATCTTCTCCAGGTCGGAGACGAACGCGGCGAGGTCGTTTTGCAATTTCACGACGTGCTGGGAAAGCGAACGGGAGGCCCTGGCGATGTCGTTGGCGAGCCTCGTCGTGTCCGTGTCGCAATCCAACCCTTTGAACCATGACTTGGACGCGCCGTCGATCCGCCGCGCCATCATATACGCGAAATGGGTATGGCAACGGAGAATCTCGTTGGTCGCCTCCGAACACCAGCTCGCGGATTCTCTCAACCCCACGAGATGATGTCGGACCTTCCGCTCTCGCTCGTCCGGCTTCTCGGAGCTGATTCTGCAAAACCCGACCAACCGTTTTAGATGATTATCGTGGCAGTAGTGACAGTAGGGCGAAAAAAGAGCCGCTGTACGCACTTATCCAAATGAGTCGACCAATTGTTGAAGAGATCTTCACATAGTCGGATGTCACGTGTGGCGCTCACTAGACGTTCAACATATTTGATGTCTGGCCGCAGCTGCTCGACTGGGACAACCAGGGGAGGCTTTATCCAGTTGAGGAAGCGAATGGATGCTGACATCCTCGGTTCATACCTTCATCAATGGTTCTTTGATACACAAAGACTGAAAATTTGAACCCAAACACTTACGGTGGCAGTCGGCTATCTAACATCCAGAATGTAATGGCGGGGGGTTGGGTTGGGTTAGGAAGGGCGGTGGGCGTAATGGAAAGGGTGGGGGAACCAACGCAGAAAACGAGGCACGGTCAAGTTAAGTGTCTGGCTCGCCAACAAATTTCTTTCAAAGACCCCACGAGGCCTAGACGCATAGACATGAGGTGCGCATGCTGCATCATACAAGGAAACGTTCTTTCCATTTTAGACAAATCACGAGCTAATATCGATGTCTGCTACGGGGTTCTCAAGTCCCGAAGATGCCAGAAGTGATCAGAAGGACCCGCTGAGAGCGACGGTGCTGGCAAGCCACACAGAGGGTCTCGAGAAAATGCCAACAGAAGGGAGACTTCGGTACTTGTTTATATTTTATCAGCCGTATGTCATTGCGAAATTCGAGTTGCGGTCCAAGACAAATCGCCAACAGGCGCCCATAATTTTTAATACGCGGTCAAAGTTTGGTTTACGTGGCGCAGGCGACGGCATTCATCGTCATCGTCCTTCATCGTCGTCACCGATGGTGATGCAAGCAGGAACCCTGAGAGCGGCGACTAGGAATTCCGCGTCGAAGATCCATATCGACGACTTTCTCCTGGCGACCGTCTGGTGAGTAAAGAAGCCTGATGCGAGCGAGGACCGGGGATCAGAGGACGCAAACAAAACCCGCTCGGGCCCCGGCCTTGCTGAGGTGCAGCAATTGCCATGTCATGTCATGACAAGGCGTGGTAAGGCAAAAGCCCTGCCCCACCCTTAGTCAAAGGGTTCACTTTACCGTCACCGCGATTGACTTGCGAGGGCAGCCCTTTGATACACCTTTGTTATCCGCCACAACCTTCTATAAAAGAAGCTGCGTGCCTCCCGGATCTCTATCAGTGACGGAATCCTGCGTTTTTTTCGGCCTTCGGTATTGGAAAACGGAACAGGCCCTTCACATGCCATCGGTCATGATATGGCAGACGGGGACAGAAGCTAAGCAAAAGGGTGGATATGCCCCTTGGGGAAAT
>Ga0307510_10007703_pt1 | contig 12840 bp, 6 predicted proteins | sample 12_EM_MG_FD_207224 | JGI IMG/M metagenome (GOLD analysis project Ga0307510, IMG submission 207224) | Populus trichocarpa ectomycorrhiza microbial communities from riparian zone in the Pacific Northwest, United States - 12_EM | ecosystem: Host-associated > Plants > Roots > Unclassified | place... | reverse complement strand
CAATATTTGAAGCCAAAATACGTTACCACCTGGTCCCACCGTCACAAAGTCCTTTTTTTTTTTAAAATCAAATAAAATAACACGTATAATAACAATAATAAAGGTAAAAGTTTAAATATAATAACCCCCTATAATAATCATAATAATAATAATAATTATACAGTTCTAATTCCTTCCTCATCGGTTATCCGACTAGACACGCGACAGCGTGTCCTCTACACAGCTTCAGTTTCTCTCCGCCACCTCCACCGGCCCTTCATTCCATTCTTTTTTTAGCGAGAAATTCAACTGTTATTGTCTCACACACAAAATTTAAGTACTCAGAGTCGCAAATTTTGTTTCGAATCCTCTCTTTGCTTTGCTTTGCTTCTTCTTCTTCTTCTTTTTTTTTTTAACTTTTGCTCTTTCCAACAAAACAGGAGACAAAACGTTTGATGTTTTCGGTTCCTACCCCTTCATTACCTCAGTTAGGGTTATTCTAGGGTTTAGAGCTTCATTCAAGCCGGTAAAATAGAATTGAGCGATCATTCATTCAAAACTGAAGTGTAAATAGTTTAATTTGGATACATTCGATTCGATTTTTTTTGAGTCGGATGTGAAATTAGGGTTTCGAGTTGAATTATCAGACGATGATAATAAAAAAAATTATGAAAGGCGAAATGCGGCGAGGCAATACGAGAGAGGGGGCTTGTAACGAATTCGACGAGGAGGAGAATTTTGAATACGAATTGATTCCAAAGAAGCGAAAGTTGAATGGATACAATTCAAATTCAATGGGTGTATATAGTGAATCTGATGATTTTAGGAGGGGTTCATATACTTATCGCAGCGAAGAATCTTACTGGGCTAACGAGGTTCAGTCTAATTCGAAGAAGAGATTGAAGAATCAGAGTTCGGTGAGCTCTCGAAAGTCCATATCAAGATCTTCTCGAGGGCGAGTGAAAATGCTTCCTTCGAGGTTTAATGATTCGGTTGTGGATATTTGGAAAGGCGAGGAATGTAGAATTGATGATACTGATATGGGAATAGAGGATGATGAATTTCAAGATAGAAAGGATTTTTGTAGTGAGAAATATAGATATAACAGTAAATTCGATTTCGTAAGCTCTAATTCCTACCCCTTCTACGCCGCGGAAGGAAATAGAGAAGCGGGTCAGTTAGGGTGTAACGATTTTCAGTATAGAAATTGTAATACTTCAGAGTTTTTGAGTTCGGGTAATCTATTGATAGAAGACGGGGAGTTTGTGCCAAAATATAGGTATACAGGCTTGAATAAAATGAGAAGAGAAAGAGCTCATAAAAAGGACGTTTATAAACCAGAGGATTTTGCTTTGGGTGATATAGTTTGGGCCAAATGCGGGAAGAGATACCCATGGTGGCCTGCTATTGTGATTGATCCCATTTTGCAAGCTCCTGATGCTGTGCTCAGTTGTTGTGTTCCTGGTGCTATTTGCATTATGTTTTATGGTTACTCTAAAAATGGAACGCAAAGGGTATATTTCTCTTGCCTCTTCTCATGTTTCTCTCACAGGAGTTTTATTACTTAGTTTGGGCGTGGATTGAAGTTACTGATTAATGGATATGTGCAGGACTATGCATGGGTGAAACAGGGGATGGTATTCCCCTTTGCAGAATTCATGGAAAGGTGTGTAGATGATCATATTGAATTAGTGTTATTATAAATTGTTAGGATACTTTTTTTTGAATTCTTTTTTTTTTTTTTCAGATTTCAGGTGCAGTCTCAAATGTTCAAGTGCAAGCTGAGTGACTTTCAGGTGGCACTAGAAGAGGCAATTTTAGCAGAAAGTGGTTTCCAAGGCATGGACAGCAGTTGTGTGGAAATAGCATATCCTGAAGCTCATCCCACTCGATTCCAAGAAGCCAGCTGTTCAATTCAGGATCAGGACTTCTACAATCAACAACAGGCAAGTTTAAGTAGTCTCTTTTTTCTGACCTTTCTTCCTGATTCTAGTTGATGAGACTTTATGCATCACTGGGAAATTATGTAGTACAAGACAAATATAATCTTATAGCCTCTGATAGTCTGCCATAGTCGAGCTTTCTGATGCAGTAGTACATTTGTTTGGCTATTCTTAGTTTGTTCTAGCTTCTTGTTTTATTCTCTGTTTGTGATGGGATTTATAATTTCTGAATGCTAATGAACATTGGGAGATTAAATCCGTTGTTTAGAGAATTTTCTGTCATGTTTTATCCTTGCTTCAATAACCAAATAAGTCTGGGTATAATCCTCAACAGTAAGCACTCCAGAATGGACAAATATTTGGATAGAAATTATTGTTAAAAATGTGGCTAAAAGTCGAGACTGAAAAAATACTGGTGAAAATGGAAAGGACTGGGCCAGTGTTTAATTGCTGAGAAAACTATCAAGCTGGAATTGTTTCAACAAATAACTGAACTCTGTCAAATTACAGTGCACAAGGACCAATTTCATCATTTAATTTTCTCTTCTAAAATACTGATACCATAGACATTAGAAATGTCTTGATAGATAGTTTCGTGCTCCCTTTGTCTTCTACCTTTCATATGCTGTAAGATTTACAACCTCCAAAGTGTTGAGGAAATCTCTGCCCTCTTCTTAAAACCAAAATAATACAATATAATGAAAGTCTGAAGCTTCTCTCTCTCTCTGTGTTTTTTTTTTTTAAAAATTGGTGGCCTGTTTGTTGGCAGCAGGCTGATGTCAGTGTAAGAAAACACATTCAATTTTTCCTTTGAGCTGTCTATTAGCTATCTGCATTGAAGAAAATCATATTGTTTTTCTGTTGGCACATCTTTACGCTAAAAAGCTGTTACTGGTATATATGGTGGAACTTTGTTCTCTAGATATTTTTTTTTCTCCTGGAAATTCTCTTACAGCATTTGGGTTTTGACTTCGTTTTTGTAAGCAAACCTTTTGAGTTTAAGGTCCTCATTGTATCTTGGTTGTTCAGTTATCAGAATCTCATCTTGTGAATTAATTGTTCAGGATGCATGTTATAAAGACATGAAAATCTGTGATGGCTGCAATCTAATCTTGCCATGCAAAATTGTGAAGAAAAGGAGGAGATCAACATTTCAAACTGAACTTCTATGTAAACATTGTGCTAAGGTACATGAGAAATACCTTCTCTTTGTTATCTTTTGTTTGCATAAGTACCCTTTTCAAAGTGATAATTACAAGCATGTTTCTTACAGTTAAGAAAATCAAAGCAGTATTGTGGCATATGCAAGAAGACCTGGCATCATTCAGATGGAGGGAATTGGGTAAGATTATCAGTAGTAATTTGAATTAGGTTTGTACTGTTCTCTTGGTAAAACAATCAAATAAATTTTTGGGCATTGAAACTTTTATGTATTAGGTATGCTGTGATGGCTGTAATGTATGGGTGCACGCTGAGTGTGACAACATTTCCAGCAAACTTTTCAAGGTGTGTCTACCATGTATAGTCTAAATCTAATACATTCTTTTATCTCTTATGTTAGCTTGTGTTCATTCAAAAGTGGAGGCTAACTGGTTTGCTATGGTTTGAAGGACATGGAGGATATTGATTATTATTGTCCTGACTGCAAAGTAAAGTTTAAATTTGTGCAACCAGATTTAGAGAGAAGGAAGCCTCCAGTAAAGTAGGTTGCTCACTTTGTTTTTCCTAATTCATGTGATTTTTAAATTTGACATCACAGATTTATTATGGATTTTGTCCCTGGGAAATTTTAATTCTAATGATGTCATTTAAACCAGGTCAACAGAAAACAGTGGACAGGCTGCACCACTTGACAAGGTGACAGTTATCTGCAATGGGATGGAAGGAACATATTTTCCTAAACTTCATTTGTAAGCCCTGTAAACTAAGCAAAAACTATGGGTTAAGATAAACAAGTTATCATGTACTCCTCTCTCTTTCATTTTTGGGTTGCTATATATGTTACAGGACCGGTGCAAATTATTACTGGAACAATTAGTTTGAAGTGCAAATCCAGATATGATTAAACTAATCTAATTTAGTTGTGTCTATAGGGCAGTGCTAGTTTATTTTGATTAAAACAAATATTTGGTGGATTCTCTCTCTCTCTTTTTTAATATATATAATCTCGATCTAGTATAATGATGTCATTGATTTTTTTCCCTTTCCCTATGTTTCTAGAATTGAGTGCCACTGCAGTTCATGTGGGTTACGGAAACAAGCACCGAGTGAATGGGAAAAGCACACTGGGTGTAGATCTAAAAAATGGAAGCATAGCGTGAAAATCAAAGACACAATGTTACCACTGGCTCAATGGGTTTGTACTGGAACCTGTCATTTTTTTTAATTGGCTTCCTAAGGTTTGACCTATTTGATTTTGTTTCCATGTAAATAAGTTGCTGATTGTAACATCGTGGTACAGTAGATGGCATTCAAATATTGTAGATGGTAGGGTGCTTGATTCTGGTCACGTTTTCTCCAATGCTGCTGCTGATTCAATTTTTACCTTATCTAATGCTGTGCTATATCTTGACAGCATTTAAAGAACTTGCTTAAAGAAAAAAGAGCCTATAAAGAACCAAGAACGAAAAAAAGAAGAGGAATAATAAGGAATTGATTATATCCTTTATTATACAGCCCAAATTGTTGACAAAGTAGGAATTTTAATTTGTTTATTAAGAACAATGTCAAAGGCTAACCTTGAGAACCTATCAGTGTTTTTTGTTGATTATGCTGCAATATTCTGAAATGCCTTGCCTACTATATAAATGCTCTTAAAACAGTTATCTTATAAATGATATACATTGACAATATTGTAATTTAGCCCTATAGTTGGTATGAAATTCTTAACTCCCTTAGGAGTTGGGATCCATTTCAAGGCCCGGGTTTTTTGAGCTGACTAGGACAATCCAGCGTTCCATGCTTGTTCTGCGAATATGATCTTGATTGTTGTAGAATTTTCTTTTCTTTTCCCTTTTCTCCTATGTTGTGGTGCACGAATCTTACACATGTCCTTGCTATTAAATTTTCTTTGAACAATATCTGTGTTGCAGATTGCTGAATATAATGCATGTGTAGACCCTCTAAAGTTAGATGAGCAGAAGCTACTTGCTTTTGTGCAAGGTACGTAACATTCACTACGCTTTTCTTTTGCTTTAGGGGGAAGAGCTGGTTGCTTTAAAAAATTGGGTTAATTGTGAACAACATGAATTTTTATTTCCATTTCAACAGAGAAGTATGAACCTATTTATGCAAAATGGACATCAGAAAGATGTTCTGTTTGTAGATGGGTTGAAGATTGGGATGATAACAAAATTATAATTTGCAACAGGTAAAGACCCTCACTCATCATTTCTTTGTGTCTGTTTAGTATTATTTGGTCGGTCAAAGAAATTTAAGTTTGAAACTGAATTATGTACTCAATTACAACTGCCTGAGACCTATTTTCCTTTTTTAAAATTTATTTTCAGGTGTCAAATAGCTGTCCACCAAGAATGCTATGGGGCAATTAATGTTCAGGATTTTGCTTCGTGGGTGTGCAGAGCATGTGAAACACCTGATGTTAAGAAGGAGTGCTGCCTTTGCCCTGTAAAAGGCATGTTCTCAAGCATTGTGTTTTGATAGATCTTAGTAATTTTTCCACGGTTTGCCAAAGTCTTTGATGAATGACTGAAGTGTCTGTTTTGCTTAGATTCTTTCCTTTCCTTGAAAAGGAAAGAAATATCACTGTGCTGCTGAAAAAAATTCACTGTTTGACTTCTGTACTGTGAAATTTGTTGGATTGATTCCAGTACATGATGGATGATGAATTTGATGACCATTGATGTTCTGAATTAAGTTTTTTGCATTGCTGACCAAACTACTAAAGCCATCTGTCAAATCGATTTTTTTTGGTGACCTTTTCTGCTTTCATGTTGTAAAGTTCATTGTAACCTAATGTTGGTTTGTTTTCTTATATTTGAAACCTGCTTCTTTAGGGGGTGCTCTGAAGCCAAGTGATATTGAAAAACTGTGGGTTCACGTCATATGTGCTTGGTTTCAACCTGAAGTTGGTTTCTTGAACCATGAGAAAATGGAACCTGCCACTGGAATACTTAGAATTCCATCGACATCATTTATAAAGGTATGTTATGATCTGAACAATCAGTTAGAAATACCCTAGTTTTTCGAATCCAACTTTTTTCACATGTTTAAGAATGGGAATGGTATCTACTTTCACACATCCGGAATTTAAAAGGATTATAATTTTGGTAAAGGGGAATATTTCCTTCGGAGGATTTTGTTTCCTAAAACCGTTTTTATGAAAATCCTTTTCTTTACCATTTTGTTTAGCTTTAGGAAAGTTGGTCAATGAAAAGTGGTTCCAATCAAAGGAAAAACTTAAGCCTTTTCAAAGGCAAGTTTTTTACTTATCTCAACTTCGGAAATTTTTTTCCGGATCTTTAACAAAAAAAAAGAAAAGTGAAATGACTAAATTACTTTTAATCAAAATTTGATAGATTGGGGTGCTTTTTTTTTTTTGTATTTTTATATTGGTTTTTAGTAATGATCAAGTTGATTGAGGTGCAATTTGGTATTTTGATAAATATAAAATATAATTTGAAAATTAAAAGTGGTTGACGCGTGCATTAGACGTGCCAACGTGTTAGATGTGCAACCTCAATATGCATGTGAGTCTGCATATGGTTTCTGAAGGTGACCTTCCTTGATGAAGTTAGAATCGTCTCAGTGGCCTCTCCCTAGGTAGCAATGTGGCGCACTGATTTCCGGTTTGGCACCGGCCACATTTTCTCTCTTTTTCCCCTTCGTTTCTCTCCTCCTTGATTTCAATGTTTGACCCTTTGAATTTTCAAAGCAACTCTTCAGTTTGTTTTCCTTCAAATTTGGTCATGTTATTTTGATTACTATTTATTTTATTTGAAATAATTTATAAAATATTTTTTTTTCAATTTCATCCTCTAACTTTTTTGATTAGTGAGATTTGGTTTTTATTTTTTTGATTGTTATTTGTTTTATTTGAATTAATTTATAAAATTGGATTTTTTTTCAATTTCAATTTTTTTTCCATCTTTTTCTTCTATTAGATTTGGTTCTCGTTTTTTTTTAATAAACTTAAACAAAATTCAAACATTAACAAGTGATTTTCCAGCTCATTTTCCATGGCTAGCCTAACACCGGAAAATGTTTACCAACTCATTTTCCATGACATTGTTAAACATAAGAAAATAATTCATTTTTTATGAATTTACTTTCCAAAAATAAACTACTTTCCAACAAACAAACTAACAAGGCCTTAGTCATTAAGGACCAAGGTTTTTGTACAATATGGTGACTAAATTGTTTCTCAAGTTGTTTCTCTCCAAATTGATGCACACTTGCTATGTTATATGAATGAGAGTTCTTTTGGTCGACATTTATTTTATTTGCTTGCCAGAGGTGTGTTATCTGTAAGCAGACCTATGGTTCGTGCACCCAGTGTTGCAAGTGTGCCACCTATTTCCATGCAACGTGTGCCTCAAGAGCAGGATATTTCATGGAGGTAGGTTTTTCTGAATTGTTTTTAATACTCATGAATAATATTTGTTTTCCTGCTGTAGTGTCCGGATTTCATATTTTGTACTGTGCTATACCTTTCTGGGTGTTTGCATGTGTCTTTATGTTCCTTTTGTACTGTGCTAAACTTTTCAATTGGAAATTATACAAGAATAGAATACCAACTGTTTCTGTTAATGTTGCACTGTGAACTTTCAGTTGAACTGCACAGAGAAGAGTGGTATGCAAGTCACAGAAAAGTTAATATATTGTGCTGTTCACAGGTTAGAGCTTTGCCATTGATCATCTGTATCTTCAATATCAAATTGTGTTTTCTCCGAATTGGAAGAGGGAATCCTGTCCATCTTGTGTGCACCCATCTAATTTGGATATTGTGTCATCTTACCTTGGTTCTGTTGCAGGAAGCCAAACCCAGATTCTGTTGTAGTCGTGCGTACTCCTTCAGGGATTTTCTCTGGCAGAAGTTTTCTTCAGAATCGGAATGGGTGCTTGAGGGGTTCAAGGTTGGTTTCATCCAAGAAAGTGGAACTTCCAGATCCCTCAACCAGAGAGAGTAATGACTTTGAACCTGTCTCCGCTGCAAAGTGCCGTGCTTTTAAAAGAACAAACTATAAGGTGATTTATCTAGGAACCTTTACTGCTTTTATTCGGCTTTGCTTTCCACTTTTCTTCTGGATTTTTCATCACTCACATTTGTGCAATCCATATACTTCTTGCAAAGATCATTTGTTTTCCATCAAGACAAGTTTATTGGTCCTTTTTATCTCATTGATATTTTTTCCTGTTTTGGCAGGTGTCTGAAGGAGAGCCAATATTCCACCGATTGATGGGACCAAGACATGATTCTTTACATTCAATTATAAGCCTGAGCACCTATAAAGTAACACACTTGTCTTTGTTGCACCTATAAAGTAACACACTTGTCTTTGTTGGAAGTTTTTATTTCTTTTTACGAGTTTGACAGTAAGACAAGTAAAAAAGTTTGATTTTGGAATTTCATGATCTACCCTTTCTGTCCTCTTGGTTGGTTAACTTGTCTGTATTTGCTGTCTGCTAGCAGGAAACTGGAGATTCTACAGTTTTCTCTTCATTCAAAGAACGCCTTTGCCATTTACAGGTCCCACCATCCTTTGCATGAGATAGTTGTTTTATACCTGATATAATTGTCAAATTCAATTGACATGTATTTATGTCTTCAGAAAACTGAAAATCATCGGGTGTGTTTTGGTAAATCTGGTATACATGGATGGGGCCTCTTTGCACGCAGAAATATTCAAGAAGGAGAAATGGTACTTCATTTGAGTGTTTGGCCTGTCGGTTGTGTTTTGTTAAAGCATCCATTGTTTTGTTTGGCTGGACTTTCAGTCACAGCTTTTGTAATACCTCTCTTGTATTTAACTTCCCTGGAAGTATTGCTTTCTCAAGACTAGGCGTGTCTTTCTTTTTTGTTTAATAATATTTCCTTTTCCAGGTCATTGAGTATCGTGGAGAGAAGGTGAGGCGGAGTGTTGCTGATCTGAGAGAGGCACGGTACCGTTTGGAAGGCAAGGATTGTTATGTGAGTTTCTTGACTTGCTGCTCATATTTCTCGGCACGGTTTTTGTTATATGACTAAGAAATTGTACTTGCCCACTTGCCATGAATTTCTTCTGGTATCTTGAAGAACTTTAATCTTAGACCCTGCCAAACTATTGGTAGGCAGATGACCTAGTGGTTGACGATGAGGATGTAGTCTGAATTGACATGTCCCATCTCTTCCAGGTCCATCACAAGGGATTTGAAAGCCAAGACTTGCTATCTGGTATTGAAGGAGCTATGGGCCAATTGAACCTCCCTGTACTATTTTGAAATATTGGAACAAATTACGGACAAACAATATAAATAACATAGTTCTGATGTGATTAGCCCTGGTAGAAGATGCCACGGTTTCCTTTTCCATTCCTTCTCCTTCTCTTTGGCCCATTAAACAGCTGGACATATTGTAATTTGGAATGAACCAGCCCTTTATGACACATGCATGAGCATATTTGTCTTGTAAAGTGGTAGAATTTACCTCACTGAACGTGTTTTTAATTATAATGACTTGATTTCACTGTTATTTTTGAGGATATCTGGCATGTGTTTTAGGCAGGTGCATTCCTGCTTTTTTACTTATTTCTATTGTTGGCGTTTCTTACGGTTCAATCAAATCTTTCTTGCAGCTGTTCAAGATCAGCGAGGAAGTTGTAATTGATGCAACAAATAAGGGGAATATAGCACGGTTAATCAATCATTCGGTAAGTGCAGAACTTAAATTTCACCTGAAACTGGATCTAAAGATACCCACTTTTTTCCTTTAATATTTGTGATGGTTCCATGTTTCTGTTTGATCAGATGTTTGTAAGACCATGTTCACAGAACAGTACATAGTGAAATACTTTCATAGCGACCTGGTACCTTGGATCACAATCCAGCTTGTTGCCAAGGACCTGGGGACTTGGGATCATTTGTCCTTTAATTCCCATGCTGTCTGCAGTACCCTCTAACTAAAAAGGAAAATGGATCTTATTTGTGGGATTTAATGACCATCGTGACACTTGCCAAATTAAACTGGTCTTTGGTTTACTTTGTTCTTAAGACTTAGTATGTGTTATATTTGATTGTACAACCTCAGCCTCACTCCGAGTTAGGAAGTTCAACTAGGTTTACCTGGGTCAGGTTGTGCAACTTATGGCGCATTCTCATGGTCAAACATTTTCTATTTTGTAACCATATTTAATATACGATTAGTGGTAAAATAATTGAGTTACAATTGCTCTTATTGCAGTGTATGCCCAATTGCTATGCGAGGATAATGAGTGTTGGTGACGTGGAGAATCGGATTGTTCTCATTGCCAAGACCGATGTTTCTGCCGGCAACGAGCTAACGTATGATTGAAATAATCTCCCTCTCCCTCCCTCTCCCTCCCTCCCTCTCTCTCTCATTCTCTTTAAGTGAATTACCATGGTTTTGATTCAAGTCACTGGTCCTGATATTTAATTTGGGAAGCACATGTGTGCCATTTGTTGTGTGGACAGGTACGATTACTTGTTTGATCCAGATGAGCGTGATGACTTGAAAGTTCCTTGCCTCTGTAAAGCTCCCAATTGCAGGAAGTTCATGAATTAAAGCTCGAAATTGACTTCTGATGTACCTGTGTGAAAGCATCAGACTCATCTATTAATCTGCAATGAACCTGTAATCTAATTCATTTACTTACTCTGATAACGATCCAATTTTTTGTAGCTATAAAATGTAAATTCACTAGCTGTTTGGTTGGCACCTTGATTTTTTTTTTTAAAAAAAACAACAGCTGCTAATCCTTTTAATCCAAATTGCAACATTAACCCGCATCATCTGGTTTCAACTTTCAGTTCTGTCCTCTTACGGTCGCAGGGGTTGGATTTGAATCTGATTCTGATTCATACTAGTGTAAGAATGGATGAGTATTGTGCTAGTTTTTGTCCATCAGAAATTTTTTTGGTATATTTTCCGTATGAAAGGAGCCAAATGATGGAACGAAATGAAAGCAAGCCTAAAGGCTATTAGCTGGAAATGAGGCATGTTTCAGTGAAAATAGTGGCTGTAAACCAATTTTGTTTTTGCATTTAGAAAGTATTTTTTTTTATTTGTTTTAAATTAGTTTTTTGTTTTCATGCTTTAAATTATTTATTTTGATGTCCTGATATTAAAAATAAATAAAAAAAATAAAAAAAATATCATTTCAATATATATCTAAACATAATTGTTATTATAATACTAAACAGACTCTGAAGTAAAGAGGTTTTGGAAATGTGATAATGGTTGATTTTCAAAGTGTTTTTCGCTCGAAAATGTATTAAAATATATATTTTTTATTTTTTAAAAATTATTTTTGATATCAGCACATTAAAATGATATGAAAATATAAAAAAAATATTAATTTAAAATAAAAAAATAAAAAAATTTTAAATTTTTTCATTTTTTTTTTTAAAACACAAAAATAATCTACATTAAATCTGATAATTGCATTATAGGGTTGTAATGAGCACCCCAATAGCTCATGGCAACTACATCAGATGTCTTCAAAGTGATTTGCAAAGCATTGATTTTTTTTATTTTTTATGATATTAGATGATTTTGATATGAGTTTATCAAAATCATTGAAAGACTTTTGAAAAAAGTATTAATTTGTTTTTTTTTTAAACAAAAAGTATTTTAAAAAAGCCAGATGAACAAACACACGGCATCTATAGAATATTTAGTATGCAAGTTTACTGGAAATCGCTGATGAAGGCTTAAGGATTTTGTCAATGGTTCTTAAGAGCATAACCATTATCATAAAGAGTCAGCTTGCATTCATGGATTATTTATATTACAACCATCCATAATTATTTAAAGACTAATTATAAAAAAATATATAAATAAAGGGAAATAAAGGTCTAGCACGCAACTCAAGAGTCTGAATATTTCAAATTGAATTTGAGGTACGAAAATAACAGTTTCTATCATTTTCTCATGAATGCTGCTAAGCAGATCGGAGTTGAGTTTGAGTTTGTGTTTAGGTTTCGAATTGTTAAAGATGATCAGATTTAAGTTTCTGTGAGTAAGAAAATCAGGCAATTAATTATTTTGTTTTACACTTCAACTGAGAAAGGTATGAAGTGGATCTATGGACAGAAATAACTAGGTTTTTGGATGGGAAGTCTCTGGCGAAGCTTGCGGCGACTTGCCGATGGTTTCACACTGTTATCATGCATGGCAGTGTATATATGGAAGTTTTCTTGCTTGCGTGATCTTCAAGTCCCAGCCCCATGTCATGTAGCACTCTTGTCCGAGAGGCTCAGCTTGCCACTGAAGATAATTAACAAAGATGATGTAGAGAAGGCCCTTGAATCCTGTGGAGCTTGTGTGCTAGGTAACATCAGAGAAGGAATCTGGACAGCGGGTAACTCTAATTTGGTTTTTTCACCCTAGAAATTTTAGTTCTGAACACATTTTTGTCAGCAAATCTAACAAATTCTCGATCACAAGCCAAAAAAATTGCCATTGTCTTCAGATCTGCAGCTTAGTTCGATGCCCTGCTTGTGAACTCGATACATGTGAGGGCGAGCTCAAACTACTCTACTGGCTAACTAGAGGAGCTCCGTGCAGGTCAAAAGATGAGCTAGATTCTTTAGTTAACAAAAGAATGAAATGCTAAAAAAAAAAAAAAAAAATTTCAAGTGAAACCTAGAGTTTATGCATGTTGGAACTATAAGTATGCACTTCACTTTTAATACAAAAAAAGCAAGTGAATTTTATTTTTAATTTGTCTTTAAATTTACA
>Ga0307510_10007701_pt1 | contig 12843 bp, 17 predicted proteins | sample 12_EM_MG_FD_207224 | JGI IMG/M metagenome (GOLD analysis project Ga0307510, IMG submission 207224) | Populus trichocarpa ectomycorrhiza microbial communities from riparian zone in the Pacific Northwest, United States - 12_EM | ecosystem: Host-associated > Plants > Roots > Unclassified | place... | reverse complement strand
GGATTCGATCTGAACAACAGGAGCGCAAAACATTCATTTAACGGCCCCATGCTAATGTGGCGCTCTTACAGTGTGGATGGGTCTCACAGGAAAACGACCTTAATTGATCTACAGATTATGCCATTTCTGTGACCATTTCTCGGGCCATGCCTCTCCGCACAAAAGTCCGTCCTAAAACCCTTTGACAGGTCACCCTCCGCAGGCCAGAGCGATCCACTCAATCACTCAGGGTGAAAGCTTGAAATGTACCTTTTAAGTCGGCGAATGACGCCCAATATTCCTTGTCTGAGACATACTCCGACGGCGGCTGACAGTTGGGGTATCGCGCGGTGCGCAATGCAGCTGTTTGCGGTGATATGTGGGCCGTGTGGCCAACCCTCGTTTCTGCACCGGCGGTTCGTGCTAGTTGGCTAATTTACAAATTTGACTTTCAGTCTAGCAAGCTGCATTTCTCTCTCTCTTATTCATGATCCGCCACCGTCGAGGCGTCGAGGACACGCTGACGCACACAGCGTAGCGCAGCGCCAGAGACCAAGACTAATTAGGCATCCAACACGTGCCACACGCACTTGTCCTATGATAGCAGGCGGTGTTGCTCGTCACGTTTATCTCACAGCTTTCTCGGCATCATTCTGCTCGTTCCGTCTCTGTGGGCCATGGCCAACAACTGCGCTCATTCCCCGTCCGCCTCGAGGCGTACACGTTCCAGAGGCGCGGCAACCGCCAGGTGAATCAGCAACGAAACTCACTACGGGCGTGCGGTACTGTAGCAACCCCAGGCATGGCTCATTTTCCCGTCTGGGATCGGTGCGGTTGCAAACACGCAACGAGGGTAGCAGCAGTCGTCCGTAAGGGACACTTCACATGGCTGGAAAGTAACACGGTACTACGAGAACGTCTCTACTTTACTCGTCCACCTCAGACCAGACACGAAAAGGGGCTCAAAGGGGCGATACGGGACGGAGGTTAGTTAATGCGGTGTAAGTTTATAGATGTCATAGTAAAAATTGCCTATGTATTGCCTATGGATTATACGAAAATGTATGGACGTAAGTGTGAGCGTCTGTCAGCAATAAAGATACAGTCATGCGCCGGGCGTGCTGGAATGTGAGTCTGAAATACATATCATGGCGTAAATGAGCTGTCAATCGGTGTCAAATCATCAGAACGCCAAAAGGGACGTTCTGGCATGCAGGGGAAGAACATGGGCGGCCATGAGCCAAACCTGGGACGCCCATAGGTCAGCAACGACGTTTCCGGGTGTGCCAAACGAGGTAAGCGTGAGAACGTACATTGAATATTAGGTACGACCTTTTGTCAGCCTCTAATGTCCGCCAGCAGTAGTAGCGCAGTCCGACGTGGAGGCCAAAGCTAGTAAAGAGTGCGCTGCTGATGGGTCCCACACCCCAGAACCAACTGAGGAACACGGACCAGGCGACAGTGGCGAAAAACGTCAAAAATCGAGATAATTCGGGCGCATAGATCGGGAACGTCATGCGACCCACTGCTTTGTCTCCTTCGACGTCAGGAAAGTCTTGTGCTTGGATTGCAGTGAAAATGAGGATTCCACTGATGGTGACGGCGGTGACGGATACGAAGTCCATCGCATGGTTAGCGCCTGTCAATGGTGAGCAACCCGCGAACCGAAAAGAAGCCCTCCCTGCCTAAAATAAGATGACATACCAATAATTGTTGTGGCGCCGACTTCGAAAGAGGAATATCCTCCGGCAGTACAGAGAGCTTTTCCAACAACGGTGCCAGATGCGCCCAGCTCGTCGTATGTGAACGTGACGGCCACGAGGCCGAGGGTTGTGAGAATGAGATCCTGGTCGTAGATTGACGACAAGAATATGCAGAATACGACGGTAGACCAGCGTAAGGCGACGGCATGGGATTCAGAAATCCTTCCAGACGGAAGAGGACGCCACGGATGGTTGAGTTTGTCTTCTTGGCGGCTGCGTGCTTGATTGGATACGTTACACAGGAGGAGGTGAAACCACACCCATACGCAGCATTGGGAAAGGCTGGAGAATGACTGCACGGGTGCCGTTGCGCAGGCAAAGACAACCTACGGCCTATTGAGACCACGCAAAGCAAACGTCGGGCAGAGAAGGACTCACTATGGGAAAGAAAATGGTCTTGTAGTCCGTCCATGTGAACAAGATAGCGGTGTAGAGATGGTACTGCACTGCAGACAGGAGTCGCAGGATGAAGCCCACCGCCATAAGAGATGTCAAGTAGGTGGGGAAGGGGCCAAAGCAGAAGTTCATGAGAGAAGGATGGGAAACGCGAGAGAGAGTGGAAGACCTCGTCATAGCGTCGTCGTGCTATAAATGAGGACGAATCATAAGCGAAGAAGGTAATAATAAAAGGGACGGAGAAACGCGCAGAACGAGGCCCGGCCTTCGAAGACCAAGCCCAAAAACGGGACTTGCTGCGTGAAACTCGTGAAGTGGACGTGGGGTCCTACACGCAGGAGTCATGACAAGGGTGGCTGGGCATAAGTACTGTTAGCTCTGGCAGCGCGCTAGCCGTTCATTTGTCCTTTGGAGGGTGAGAAGCCGGCATATGGGTCCCACCTGGCTTCGGCATTTTCCTGAAAGGCATATGAATCGAAGTCAGTGTGAGGATCATCGAATCCTGAGAAGATGAAATCTAGCGCTTGTTCAGAATGTAGACGGAGGTCGAGGTTCAGGTGTACGTGCAGTGGCCATGAGTCTAATTTGGGATTTAGACGCGTTCTGTTTTTCCCGGAATTCGAGTCACGTGCAAAAGTCAATTACCATAACAAATGGGGATGGATGACATAATCGATTTAGGGCCGGGTCATTTTGAACGTGTGACACGTAAGCGGAAAGTGGCCATCGCCGTCATCAACCTTTTTGAAAAGCCATCATGAAACTGAAGGAGATTCACAGAACTTCCACCTTTGCGTGGTCTCCTCTTTCAGCGCCCTTGCTGGCAACGGGCACGGTCGCCGGTGCTCTCGACGAGTCCTTTTCGAACGATAGCCAATTGGAAATATGGGCTCCCGACTTTCTCAACAAGCAAGAATATGACCTTGGCAGCGAAGGGTACCAGGGCCCGCGCGGCTCGGTCACAAATAACTCAAGGTACGCCTCTTGATGGATCCGTGAAATTCCGCGGTGTAGAATGTTCCACTTTGGTAGGTTTAATCGTATCGCTTGGGGCAAGGCAGACGGCAGTCGTCCTGAAGGCGTGATCGCTGCTGGTATGGAAAACGGAGAGCTTGGTATCTGGGACCCGTCAAAGATCGTAGCGGATGTAGAGTATGTCTACACGTCTTTTTTCTGCGGGTGGTTGAGAGTGACGTTATCACCCTAGCACATCCGAGGCTCTCATACTCAAGAATAGCACGCACACTGGACCTATCCGTGGGTTAGATTTCAATCCAATTCAAGCTACTCTTTTCGCCTCGGGAGGTATTAATGGAGAGGTATTTCTTTCCTCGCGTCCTCAACTCGGATCCTTACCACTCTCAGGTCTACATCTGGGATCTTAAAGACCCGAGCAAACCGTATTCTCCCGGTACTCGAAGCTCAAAACTTGATGAAGTCGGCGCGCTTGCGTGGAACAATCAAGTTCCTCATGTATTAGCTACCTCCAGTGGTACCGGCTACACTGTTGTATGGGACCTCCGAGGCAAGCGAGAGGTTGTTGCTTTAGCATATGGTGGCGGTGCCGGCGCACAAGCTGGCAGCGGGCGTCGCGGAATGAGCGATGTGGCATGGCACCCAGACAACGTTTGTAATTGGCCACTTTATGACCGACTTGCGCTAATACGTATTACTTAGGCGACTCGACTGGTCACTTCCTCAGAAGATGATGCCTCGCCAGTCATCATGGTTTGGGACTTGCGTAACGCGCGCGCACCAGAAAAGGTGTGCCTAGCTACCCATGTTCTCGAATTTCAGCTTATCAATGATACCAGATACTCACAGGTCACGAAAAAGGCGTGCTTTCGCTCTCATGGTGTAAGCAAGACGCGGATCTCCTTCTGTCCAGTGGCAAGGATAACCGTGCGCTTTGTTGGAACCCACAAACCTCTGAGATCATTGGCGAAGTACGCATCATTATTACGTGAGGCTGCTTCGAACGTTAATTTTCATGCACCATAGCTCCCGTCGGCCGATAACTGGGCTTTCCAAGTGCAATGGTGCCCTCACAATCCTGGCTTGCTGGCCACCGCATTTTTCGATGGAACCATCGGCCTCCACTCTATCCAATCGACCAACGACGTTTCTCAAACCGAACTCGGTGCTGCCACGCCCCAGCCGGACGGTGCTGATGTATTTGACAACCCAGGCTTCGCGCGGACTAATCAAGGTTCGTTCACGCTGAAGCAACCCCCAAAGTGGTTATGTCGCCCGGCCTCGGCATCATTCGGCTACCCGGGGAAACTTGTATCTGTATCGAACCTAGGGAACAAAGAAGGTCGCCATCAAAGTGGTGTTGTACACATCCGCCGGTTATCCACCGAAGATAATATCGTTGCTCGTGCTGACCGCCTGCGCCAAGCAATCGACACTCAAGATCTCCCAGCGATCGCAATTGAGCGCAGCACTGAGGCTGAACCCGTGACAGCTGAGAACCTCGGCGGGTGGAAAGCCCTACTCAGTTTGTTCCATGCAGATTCGCGGGACGAACTCGTAACACTCCTGGGCTTCTCCAAAGCTGAAATCGCCGCACGTGTTGCGGAGGCCATCGCAAAGCTTAGGTCTGCGGCTGAGGAGAGCACCCCTCTTCCAGTTGTAAAATCACCTTCTGAAGAGGACATTGGCGATGCGAAGCCTCATGGACCCGTCGTCTCGTTTGCGGAGCCTGAAAGGAGTCCTACCGCCAGTGCCGAGGACTTGCTCGATGCGACCCCTTCTGAAGTCAGCGCAGGTGCCGCCTCAGACACGTCGATCGTACCCCCACTTCCAGATGCCGAGTCTACGACTACTGCACCCAGCCTCTTTGGTGATGACGGTCCCGCGGGTACACCACAGCTAGACGCCGCTGCAGATTTCTTCAGTACCATGGGCCTCAATCAATCTACAAACCAAACTGTTCCGGTCGTCCCGCATACCAACTATGGCATTGACTCGTCGGTTGCTGCCACCATCGGCTCTCGTCCTTCATCTGCAGCCTCGGACACCCTCAAGAACAATACTTTCCATATTTACCCTGCGGACGAAAGCGAGACAGACCGCCTGGTGACTAAAGCACTTGTCGTTGGCGATTTTGACAGCGCTGTATCTCTATGTCTCTCCGTGGAACGCTTCGCCGACGCAATTCTGTTAGCAGTAAAAGGTGGGCCGGAGCTGCTCGCACGCACGCAGAAAGCCTACTTCGAGAAGCAGACCGTCGCGTTGCCGTATTTACGGGTTTTCCAATCAGTCGTGACGAACGACCTCGCCGACATTGTGCAGAACGCGGACTTACAAGACTGGCAAGAGATCTTTGTTGTCTTGTGCACCTTTGCACGTGCGGACGAATTCGGCGGGCTTGCGGAGCAGCTCGGGGCGCGATTGGAGTTCCAGGCTAGCCTTGCCCGCTCGGAGCGCGCTGTTGAGGCTTCGGAGCTGAGGAAGAATGCAACTTTGGCGTACCTTGCGGCTGGGCGCCTTGAGCGACTCATCAATATTTGGATCGAAGAATTGGCCGAAGAAGAGAAGCGGGTTTTGGCTGATGAGGCAGTCCCGGGTGTTTCGCGCTACACTGCACATGCACATGCGCTCCAAACTTTCATCGAGAAGGTTACTGTCTTTCGTGCTGCTGCGTCGTATGTGGACAAGGACCTGGAGCAAACGGGCGTTCCGAGCGCAGATACCGCTGCAAGGACATACAAATTGTCCGCGTTGTATGACCGCTACTTTGAATATGCGGACTTCCTTGCCACACAAGGCCTCGTCAAGCACGCCGTCGCATTCCTCAAGCTCACGCCGTCAGGCTACAAAGGGACGCCGGGTACGCAGCTTGAGCTCGCAGCCGGAAGGGCACGTCTTCTCATCGCCGCCGGGATCTCCGAAGCCCCAGTCGCGTCATCATCTCGTGTACAAGCCTCTGCCCCTGCCGTGACCGCCACCACGGCCCCTGTGATTCCCTCATCTGTTCCTACATCCACTGCTCCTGCCTACTCATACAACCCATATGCCCCTGTTACTCAACAGCAGACACCCGGACTTGCAGCCACAGCTCCTCCCGCGCCGACGTATAATTCATATGCTCCCACCAACGTTCCTCCCGCTGCAAGCAATCCTTACGCTCCAGTGCACCCCGTCCAGCCACCGCAACCGTACCAGCCGACGGCACCCATGGCGTATCCCTCAGGAAATGCGTATGGCCAACCTCTACAACAGCACAGTGGCCAGGCTGTACCCCCACCTGCTCCGTCGTTTGTTGCCTCGAAAGCTACTCCTCCACCCTCGGCACCGCCACCACCCAAGCGTCGTGAGAACGGTGGTTGGAATGATGCGCCAGCGGTTACTGAGCGACGTACGCCCAGCGGGTCTGTGAACAAGCTGGCAGCTATCACGTCGCCCTTCCCAAATGCCACACCAGGTCAGGGTTCTGTGTCTAATCCGACATATTTCAACCGCGGTCAGTCTCCAGTTCTGGGCCCTCCACCCCCTCGTCCTGGTAGTGTTCAGGGTCGGCCCCCTCCGCCACCAGTGCAGGGTCGCATCCCAGTCCCACCTACGCATGTGGCACCCGTGCCCGGTCCGTACCAGCCACCTGGCCCAGGTGCAGGTCCGCCCCCTCCATTGGCGCATCCACCAAATCCAATCCCTGCGGGGCAGCCGCCGCAGCGACAGCCACCCCAAGGGCAGTATGCGCCGCCTCCGCAGCGTGGCCATGTGGCTCCTGCGCCTGCGCCGCCTCCGCCCTCTAACCCCTACTCGCACGCTACCCCTCCGCCACCTCCTGGTGCAGGCCTCCCACCGCCACCACAACCCCGCCATGTCCCCATGCCACCTGCTGGTCCTTACGGTCCCGGAGCATCACCCTCGCAACAACAACCACCTCCACTTCATGCGCCGCCGCTTACCGCTGGGCCCTCCCGGGTTCCTCCTCCCCCAGGAGGTCCCCAGAATCTTGGAGGCCAACACGCTGCCGCGCCTCCGCCCCGTACTGCCCCCCAAGGGCCTCCTCCCCCTAAGTACCGTAAGTTGCATCATATTCAGTGTTGATAATATGAAGCTGAAAACCGTTCATAGCTCCTGGTGACCGGACACACATACCCGATTCGCTGAGACCCATCTACAATGTCATCAGTCAACAATTCAACCAACTTAAACAGACAACTCCCGTACGTGTCGCCCCTGACAATTCCCGAGTTTCTCTGTTCTGACAGACAGGTGAACACACAGGCGTCTCAGCGACGATTGGTCGACGACCTCGAACGCCGGTTAAATCCTCTATTCGACGCGCTGAATTGTGAGACGTTGTCAGCACCGGTAGTTGTGCAACTAGGCGAATTGACAAAAGGTTTGTGACATGTCTGCTGAAATATGTCGAGTTTTGTGCTGACTATGGAACAGCGATGGCAAGTCACGATCGCGAGCTCGCGCTTGCAATTCACGTGGACATGCTGACACGCTCGAGCGGAGATGATATCACGCTTTGGATGTCGGGTGTGAAACAGCTTATCATGCGTTTGTAGGCGGGATGGGATGGATGTGTTTGTCCGTGAGAGTAGATAGAGTAGGAGTGATATGAAATGCATGGTCACATGGTCACAAAAACGGAGTTAGAAATCTCGTTGATTTATTGATCCGAGTCACACCACCCACACACGATAAACATCTTACATTTAGCTAAACACGTCGGCTCGAACGTTGTTCCAACGTTTCGCTTCTAGCCCCTCCCAGGGCGATAAGGTTGCTTTCCACCGTTTGAGGGGACCTCATCAATATAACGTCTTGCTCGTGCCCAGTCAATGCCTCCTAAGCGCCAGAAACACAATGTGGGAAATGATATTCCATTGGATCAAGTCACCGTGCGTCCTTCGATGTCCGAATCAATCAAATATACACTCGTTTGAACGCGTCGCGTGCGTCAGATCGAACAAGGGGTGAATCGCTTTGCCCAGCCCAACGGCCAATCCGGCTTTGCTTCAAGTTCACGGCACGACGACCTTCAAGAGCGGTTATTAGCTCAAAAGGCGACTCACCAGGCTGAGTTGGAAAAGTTGGACGAAGAGATTCGAAAACTACAAAGTTTGCGCAAGGAACGTGCCCTGGACATCACGGACATCGATCTGCAACTCGACGGGCTCAACAAGAGGGTCGTCAGAAGCCACACCGTTAAAAACTACTTCGATAAGTTTGAGTGGTCCGACAGATTGAGAGAACAGCTGAGGAATGTGTTCGGGATCGAGAACTTTCGGTTGGCCCAAGAGGGGTGCGTGATTATCATTGTCATATTTTTTGCTTCGTCGCCACAACCAGGCGCGTGACCACAATTAACGGGAACAGTGTCTGCAACGCGAATATGGACGGACGAGATATTATTTGCATCATGCCAACTGGTCAGTAGGCGTTCCAATCACCGCCGAACTAGACTACTATATAAACCACCGCTAGGCGGAGGGAAATCGCTCACATATCAACTTCCTGCAACGCTAATACCCGGCTGTACGCTGGTGATTTCGCCTCTCGTATCGCTCATGAAGGATCAAATCCTTCATTTGCAAGAGAACAACAGTCAGTGAAAACCTTATCTAAAGATTTTTTTCGTTGACACTAGAAAATTACTGATGGATCTTTGATTTAGTCGAATGCTTAATGTTTACTGCGTCGATGTCCAAGAGGGAGATGGACGAGGCTTATGGCCGCCTGACAGCCACTGCTGTGGGCAAGGATCCGAATCTGAAAGAGGTTAAACTTTGCTATGCGACGGTACGCTCCTACCTCGCCACAATTTGCCTTCGCTTCGGTTTATATAAACTCGGGCGACTTGGCAGCCCGAGAAGATGGTAAAGAGCAACAAATTCAAGGCTTTGATACAGGCCATGGCCGATGGCAAGAAACTCGGTGAGATTCCCTATCCTTCGCGTATTTGGCCTGATCATTCACACATACCCCTCTACCCTGCAGCACGCATCGTCGTCGACGAGGCTCACTGTGTATCGCAGCAGGGTCATGACTTTCGGTCTTATTCCATTGCTACACGGATGGCGTGCCGCGGCTTATTCATCTCTGTGGTTTTAGTCCCGATTATAAGGATCTATCCAAGTTCCGGTTGTTCTATCCAGATGTGCCCATTCTCGCCCTTTCCGCAACATGCCCACCTAAAGTGCTTCGCGATCTCATCGCAATTCTTCGCCTCGCGCCTCCTACTGACGGTAGAGGTACGGCTGCCCTCTCCTAGTCGACCATGCTCGCTCAGCCCTTTAGATGCGGCACCGACTGGTACCGTGAAGTTCACGAGCCCTCTCTACCGAAGTAATCTGCATTATAAGATTATGCAGAAGTCCTCGGTCTCGGCACAGGTCGTGAGGCATATGATGGACTACATACTAGAACACTACCCGAACGAGACTGGGATCGTTTACTGTCTCTCTCGCAATGTGAGTGAGATTCCGCGCAGGCACCGTCGGCGTTGATCATCTTTGCGTAGGACTCGGAGCAGATCGCGGCTGAGCTGTTTGCCGTGAGCGAAGGGCGAATCAAGACAGGTGTGTACCACGCCGAGATCAAGGACAGGGATAAGGAGGAGCTGCACGAGAATTGGCATTTGGGGAAAGTCAAAGTCATGTGTGCCACGATTGGTGTGTTCATTTTGTACCGACTGGGAGTTGTGCGCGGAACTAACACTATATCACGTGGCATTTTAGCATTTGGGCTTGGTATCGATAAGAAGAACGTGCGCTTTGTAATCCATCATTCGGTTCGTCCCCTCCAGTCCGGATTGTAGAGCGTACACTTAATAAGGATTTACAAGTTTTCTGTACGTCGAAATTCCATCGCATCTATAGATCTTCCTTCATCGCGTACTTCAGAAATCAGTAGAAACTTTCTATCAAGAGTCTGGCCGCGCCGGCCGCGATGGAAAAGACGCTGATTGTATATTGTACTATCGCCTGCATGATGCACTGCGTATGCCGGGCATGGCAAAGGATACAGAATGGGAGCATAGGAGTATGTCCACAACTACCTTGCTTGTGGTGCTGGCTAATGCACAGGGTAGTCAATGGGATGATCAAATTTTGCTTGGATTTTCAAGGGTGCCGAAAACTGGCGTTTGCAGAGTATGTACTACTTTGTGCTCGGCCGTCTGCTTAGATTCCACCCGCGCTGACCACTGAAAACAGATATTTTGCTTCGTGTGACTGGGCCACGGATCCCATGCAGTGCGGGCACTGTGATAACTGCACTCGTGACCCAGCATCGGTCATCGAACGCGACGTTACTATCGAAGCCAAGCGCGTGCTCGCTGTGACACGTGCTCTATTCTCTGTTAAGTTCGACGTGACCCCCGCACAGCTTGCGCAAGCTGTGAGAGGATCAGGATCAGGATCAGCGGCGACAAAGAAAGCATACCAGCTCGCCCCAGGCGACGACGTGACACTTTCGCCTCTCGTACGTCCTTCCTCTTACAATCTCGCGCTCGTCCTGCCGCAGTTGGATTGAACCAGGTGGGGATGTGCAGGATACAGACCTCCTTATTGCACACATGCTGGTCAAGGGCTATCTCGATAAGGTATTTAAGGAAACCCTATATAAGGTGCAGGTGTACGTCAAGCAAGGCCCACTCTCGAGGCGGCTAGACGAGGGTGAGAACTTCGTCATCCCCTTCTTGGCGCCCGTCCGTGCGTCGCGCAATCGTTCTGCGAAAGGAGCTGCCAGTAGCAAGAAACGCAAGGCGGGTCCCCACCCTCGCATAAGCGAGGGTAGTACGAGGGTACACACGTCAGAAGATGAAGACGAAGACGAAGAGGTCATAGACATCAGCGGAGAGTTTGGGGAAGAGGATGACGCCTTTCAGGAAGATGAGCCCGGGCCGTCGTCCAAACGTCGCCGTTCGGGTGATCGGTCGTCGTGGGTTCCTACCCGGGTGGACGATGCGATGGTGGATGATGACACGGATGACGGCTCTGAGTCGGAAGACGAGTGGAAGGGAAATTTGCGGGGGGCGCCTGTGGTCACGCATCGAACGCTGAGGACCAGCCCACGGAAGGCATCAGGTTCGGGAATAGTGGAGATGCCTTGCGACGACGAGATTATAGAAATCTCAGAATAGTACTCCATTTTTTGCTTCCTGTCGTGAGCCTGTCTTTGTAGACCTGTGCATTGGCGGCAACAACTACAATCTTCCCACCCCAACCACTGCAGTCTAGACAATATCAAATGTTGCCCTTAGATGTATATTCCACATTCCTGTATAACTATGAGTTCCCATGTACGTTGTCTCGTGGGAACACGGAAATTTGTAGAATCAAAGGATTCCAAGTAGACAGCTATCACCATTTCCTCATGATAATGAACGAAATTCTCGAATGGTTGCGGAACGACTCTTTGATTGGGCCAAGGCGAGCCATGGTAGGCACGATCTATTCCTTATCGGATTGGTTGATGGGCAGCCCTCAGAAGAGTGTTTTCTTTCCCTGGGTCATTAATCTAATCATCACGTCAACTGGCAAGGAACCTATATATCATCAACGCGACTTCGCGGCGGACGTCGGATGGAATCAAATCACCAGGCTAGTTACGATATGCTGCTTCTCGACCACTTCATTAGACCCGGCATCCATATCCGTGTAGTACTTCCAACTCCCGGACTCCACTGTCTCACCGTATTGTGCACGGCCAGTGTGCGGCCTCCTTTAGGACATCATCGCAATCATGTTGCTCCGCGCAGCGCTAAGACTGCGCGCCGTGTCTAGTGACCTGATCCACACTCACTTCAAGAATGCAGGTATCGACTGCGCCAAGGCGGCGGGGGTAGGTGCCATACCGTGGTGTGCACGATCACTCCACGTAAGTAGTGGTGCCCAAGTTATGTGCCGCCCCTACTGCGGCGTCGTTAGATAACGTTACGGCAACCAATGGCGACGGACACTGGAGGCGCTGGTGCCGTCGGGCGCCTGCGGGCATGAGACTCAGAAATGTATGTCAGTAGATGAGTAGCCGTGGTGCTGGAGGATACCACAATGGATTAAATACTTGTGGTGCCGCACGGTGTGGCTGGGACGTCGTCTGTCCTTTGAAGTGCCCGGTGTCGTATAGTAAGACAGTCAGACTACTAGGACTAATCAGCATACTAGGACTAGGGTACCGTTTAGTCATAAGTAACATGGGGAGGAGGCGAAGAACATGCGAAGGGGGCACTTCGACCTTGTCCCTCCGCAATTTCCTGTGGAGTCCTCAGGTTTCGTTTTGAAGCGCCGTGGATCTAGATGCACCGGGCCCTCTAGATTCGTTGACACATCCGTCAATCGGGCTCGAGCGTCCAAAATCGCAGCAGGCTGCCAGTAGTATTTCATACTAGAGTCAGGTTGACCAATATCACGTGCGAACGAGGAAAGGGTACAGGTTGGCCGTGTCAGTATCCTCATACTTACCCTGTCGATGTTCAATTGGAGTGCCAAGAAAGCAACCCGGCGGAAAAGATAGATGTTTCATGTTTGGGACTTGACTCGGAGGTTGCAAGTTGACGTTCAAGTTGTATTGAGCCAGACAACCTCGGGAGTATATATGCTCTGCGATTAATGTCATAAAATCCCGGAGTGCCTTCAATCGCCTTTGACCTCTGTAACGCGACCACTCCTTCAGAAGATGACAAAATGACTGAATCACGTGAGCAGAAGCGTCCAACGGATCCAACCGACTACTA
>Ga0307510_10007700_pt1 | contig 12843 bp, 9 predicted proteins | sample 12_EM_MG_FD_207224 | JGI IMG/M metagenome (GOLD analysis project Ga0307510, IMG submission 207224) | Populus trichocarpa ectomycorrhiza microbial communities from riparian zone in the Pacific Northwest, United States - 12_EM | ecosystem: Host-associated > Plants > Roots > Unclassified | place... | reverse complement strand
CTCCTGCTAGCCAGGAGACTGGTTTAAATACAAAACCCAAGAGCGATAGCCTTCCTGCAATCACGATCATTACCAGTAGCTGCGCACATACCGGAATCCTGTAATCCTGCAGGACCAAAGAAAGAAACAAACAATGCTCAGCCCTCGCCAGTGTTACATGACCATTCCATAGTACCCGGAATCCTAAATATAAACTTCCAACAAAGCAAACTAAACATAGCAATACGATAGCATAGCCTATCTGACTCAGAGACAGTGGCGGAGCTGAAATCAAATCAAATAACTAAATATAAATCAACTAAACATAGGAGATCCTGCACTACCCGCTCCTGTGTACCGTTACCGGAACATGTACACATGTTACAGCTGGGCTTCTCTTTGGATTATCTCCTCTGGTATAAGCTATTCTTCTGAATCTGTATCTAGGTCTCCTGGGAGGTGGTGACTGGCTCTTGCTAGTGTGTCCGCTGAGCCTGGCGTAGGCCCATGGGTTGGTTCCTCGGTGGTTGGTTCAGTGGCATTGTCTGTGGGTTCTGCTGAAGGAGGAATGTAGCCCCTGCTGGACCTGGTAACGCTTCTGCTCCTGCGTTCCTCTATTGTAAATGTAGCACCTGAGTCGGATGTTCCTTTCCTTGCCTCTCCTGCTTCTAACTAGTTATCAAGATACTGGAAGGGTGATCAATCCTACCAGGCTGGTTCCAATTCTGAAAACAAAGGGTTTTCACCTGCTGTAGGCAAAAAAGGTGTAACAGGTTTATTCCTGTCTAACGAAAATACAATAGAACTAGCGGTAGACCTGCTAGCCAGGAGAATGGTTTAAATACAAAACCCAAGAGCGATAGCCTTCCTGCAATCACGATCATTACCAGTAGCTGCGCACATACCGGAATCCTGTAATCCTGCAAGATCAAAGAAAGAAATATAGCTCAGCCTTCACCAGTGTTACATGACTATTGCATACCCAGAATCCTAAATGTAAACTTCCAGTAAAACAAACTAGACATAGCAATATGATAGCCTAGTCTGACTCAGAGACAATGGTGAAACTGAAATCAAATCAAATAAACCAAATATAAATCAACTAAAGATAGGAGATCCTGCACTGCCCGCTCCTGTGTACCGTTACTGGAACATGTACACATGTTACAAAATGGGACGTTTAACAGCTCAACTGGATGCTCTTGATAAGGGGAATCTAACCCAGGTATCCACATGCCAATCAGATATCTGTAGTCTAAGTAAACATATGAGATCGTCAGCGGTTCAAAAATCCGCCCAAGTGTAAAAGTGTAAAGAATGGACCTTGAAAGTAGTGCAAAGTGGACGTTTAACAGCTCAAATGAATGGTGTTGACGAGGGGAATCTAACTTGGATATCCACTTGGTAATATGATGCCTGTAGCCTAAGTAAACATATGAGATAGTCAGTGGTTCAACTTCTGCCCAAGTCTAAAGGTGCAAAGAATAGACCTTGAAAATGGTGCAAATTGGACCTTTAAGGGCTCAAATAAACGCTTTGGATCAGGGGAATCTAACCCACATATACACGTGCCGATCAGATCCTTGTAGCATAACTAAACATATGAGATAGTTAGTAGTTCCAAAATCCGCTCATGTATAAAAGTGCAAAGAACCGAACTTGAAAATGATGCAAATGTGACATTTAACAGCTTAAATGAATTCTCTGGATCAGGGGAATCCAACCCTGGTATCCACATGCCAATCAGATGCTTGTAACATAACTAAACATATGAGAGTGTCAGGAGTTCTAAAGTCCGCCCATGCGTAAAGGTGTAAAGAATTGAACTTGAAAATGATGCAAATGGGACATTTAATGGCTCAAATGAATGCTCTGGATCAGGATATTCCAACCCAGGTATCCACATGCTGATCAGATGCTTGTAGCATATCTAAACCTATGAGATAGTCAATAGTTCAGAATTCCGCCCAATTGTAAAAGTGTAAAGAATGGTCCTTGAAAATGATGCAAATGAGACGTTTAACCTCTCAAATGAATGCTCTCGATGCGGGGAATCTAACCCAGATATCCACATGCCGATTGGATGCCTGTAGCCTAAGTAAACATATAAGATAGTCAGTAGTTCAAAAATCTGCCCAAGTGTAAAAGTGTAAAGAACTGACCTTGAAAATAGTGCAAATGGGACGTTTAATAGCTGAAATGAATTCTCGTGATGAGGGGAATCCGGCCCAGGTGGCCACTTGGCCATACGACGCCTGTCGCCTAAGTAAACCAATAAGGTAGAGAGAGGTTAAAAATTCCGCCCAGGTGTAAAAGTATATGAAGTGATCCGGGAAATGGTCCAAATAGGACGTTTCATGCCCTAAATGAATGCTCTCAATTAGGGGAATCCAACGGTGGTATCCCTGCCTTGATTGGAGGTATATAGCCTGAGATATCTGATAGGTGACCTGTAATTGCCCTTCAGCAAGAAACAAAGGTAGAAAGACAGTGTGGAAGGGGCCTTTCAGCGGCCCAAATGCATTGGGGAATGGGAGGTGTGTTTGAAAATCTCGGCACTACTCACAATTATGTGAGCCTCCCAGAGTCCCATTTGAGCCTCCCAGAGTCCTATATCAGCCTTCAACAGTCCTATTAGGTTTTTCGTGCGTCTTTTTCTAACTTGTGTGGCAGCTATCTTGTAAAAAGCTCTAAGCGCCACAGCAGAATGTGATTTATGTAAAGGCTAAAAATCTCGGCACTATTGTACTCCCACACACACGGACTTTAGGATGAACAAAGTCCACCAGAGGACTCCAGGGGGCCACTGTCCACAACGGAACAACTCTGGGGTACCAGATCGATACTGGAAACACTGATCGAGAGGAGGAGTCTTACTGGAGACTGTGTGGGTCTCCAGACAGGGGCAGACCACCCAGCTGTCACCCCTGAATTATGTGGTTCGTGCAATATTTCATCTATTTACCATGCATAGCTTGACCCAAGTGGTAAGGCCCGGAATTATGAGTAAACCACAGTTGTTGCATGGGGGCCCCAAGGGTCACAATCAATACCTAATCTCTTATGAGGTATGAGAGGTGTAGGGCTTCCTGGTAATACCACCTGCTACATCAATCAAAGTGTGATATACATGAGGTAAAACCTTTTTGGCTGATGAATAAAGATTTCTAGGCTCTACTGGCTCAAGATTTGGAATATTGCTTATGGTATATCTTAGGAGAAGAGTGTGAGAAGGGTGAAATGTCTTCAGTATAGTACTATTGATAAGCTTTGACACTGTCTAATGACATGAGTGCAAGCCGAATTACGATACATGTGTTTCATACTTGCAGACAAACTCCTCCTCCATATCCTATTATGTGTATTTTTTACAATTTAGGGGATGAATTTAAAAGGGCAGTGAAGATCTACAGGCTACCTGGGCCACCATTCAGCGCATTGGTGTTTTTAGACTGTGATCTATATTGGCCCATGGAAAGTAGGGGGTTTTACACATGTGACCTGTGTGGGTACATGTTTGGTATTATAAGTTTTGACTGGTTGAGGAATATTCAAGTTGTACAGTTGACTCAGCAGAGTCAACAGATGTATTTCACACTATGACTTGCTATAAGTCATGGAGGTCATGTGACACAAGGTGGTGAGTCACCCAGGTTAGGGTTCTGGGAAGATGTCTATATAAGGCTTGGCTTTGACTAGAGAGATAGGATTTTCACACACCAATCTAAGTACTTTCCTATACTAAATGCTATTGGTTTATCTTTTTTGTTATAACTAACTTCTGGGAATCAATTTTCTTTTTCTATTAGTTGCAATAAGATTAATCTTTCTCACTTTACATACATACCTTCTCTATAAAAACCTATAAGACAAACCATGATCACCTACTTATGGGTGTAACAAGAAGCCTGACCAGGAGACTATTGTGATAGTCTCAGAGTATAGGTTGTTGACATAGTACTATTGGGATAGTTCTTGTTCAAGACAACTTGAAGCAAGTTAGTCTTGTACTATTTGGAAAGATAGTATCTTTCATCTCCCTGGTACAGCGAAGTGAGACTTACTTATCAAGCAATCAACAGTCCTTACCTGTTACACCATACTCAGACAATAGGATTGTTACAAACTCTTAGATTTAAAATCTATTTCCTCCATCCAAAAGATATACAACACAGAAACTAGAGTTTACAAATTATGATATGCTTTAAAATGTGTTCACCAACCTTGTAGGCAAGGGTTAGAAGAGTGGTAAGGAGAGGAGTAGTAAAGGGAAGAGCATGAGGAGTAAAGGGAAGAGAGGTAAAGGGAAGAATGGTGGAGGGGTCTCACTTCCATTTGATACACTTGGGGGTTGGATTGAGGAAGGAATCTGATGTCACTTAGTCAACAAGAGTGTTTGAGAGAATGACAATCTCTTGGAGTATGGTAATAAATCAAACTTGGTGGATGACAAGGACTACAAGAAGGCTAATAATGTGAAGGATGAAAATGGCTCTGAGGGGGATAATAACTGCTAGGAGGACAATGACTTTGAGGAGAAAAATGACTCACAGGATGACGATTACTAGACCTAAATTTTGGTATTTAAGATCATATTCATATCATTTCGAATAATATTGTATAATGTAGTATAAAAACTATATTTTATTTTTCATGAGGTATTTTATTTTATGTTCCAAAATATATGCCAAATGTTCCATTTATAATACAATAGTATAAATATGTGGAAAGTGGCAGATACTACTTTCAAATATAAAGAACAAGATAACAGATATGAGATTGTCAAAACCTAGTAGTTCTCATCAGAATTGGTATATATTGGCCTCTTCGATCTCCTAGTCTGAATATCATGTCATTGGCTATAGTTATTATTGTGAAAAGAATTCTGCTCTACCATAGAAGATCTCATATAACTGGTAGTAAATTCATCATCTTGGTTCATTGTAAGCCCAGTCTTTTCCTTATCACTATCACTGTCTAGATTGTCTATATTAATATTAGTCAATGGTAAACTGAAATAGAATTTGTCTATTAAAAAGGAATTCAATGACAATACCTTTATTACTTACACTTTTGATGGAGTCCTCTGGTGGTAGTCCTATGCTAACCTCTTTCAACTCAATTTCTGCCTTACACGACAGATTCTGCTATTGACAGGGTTCATCAATGTTATGGTCAGATACATCATAGTGGAGATAAATATACGTAAGCTTATTCTGGTACACTTGAGTAGAGTTCAGCCAGTGGCCGATGTCGCTGCGCATAAGATTCTGGACAGAAAAGGAACATTCCCTGGGGCCAGAATTGGCTGGGGTGTGAAAAAGTCTAGTAGCCAAGAGTGAAATCTCAGGAGTGAAGGTATGCCGTGCATACCAGAGGGTAGTTGGCAAAGTAATATTCCAAGCAAGGTTATGTGGACCAACAGGTCTATTCTTTGCCCTGTAAATATAATACTATTTGTGAACACAGTTCGGGATCATAGGATCACTATAAGTATTCTAAAGATAGACAATATCTATGTTCCAATGCTCAACAGTTGTACTCTGTCTAATATTATATGGAGTTACAACTTAGGCTGTTCAATGAAGGGCTAAAGCTTGGTGGTTTAGTCTCTTTTCCAATAATTCAAAGATTTCCAGTAGAGATGGGTAGATATTCACAACATGCTTGAGATTGCTGCGAGTAGTAAGCTAGGACAAAACAACTAATCCAAGATGTGCATTGGTAGCTTCTGATTAGACATGTATATTGTGAATTGGTAGGATAAAGTCACAGAGCTCGTCTTGATTGTTTCAGAAGTCATGTGAACAGAGAAGGTTGATAACCTCATACTCAACTTGGATGCCATCATCCAGAACATATGCCTTGAAAGTATGTTTATTCTTATAAATAAATTCCATTGCCTATGTTTGGGTATCCCAGGAGGTAATAACTACAGGGACTACAGCAGTTGCTTGTTACTAAGACGAGTTGTGTTTCTTAGCAAGAATTGATAATTGAAGAGGCGGCAGATGAAACATATTTATTATGAGCATAATATGAGACAGAATAAATTTATAGGGAGAAATTCCAACATCAGTAAAGGTTAATCTAGTGTCTGAGGCAAGGGGGCCGTATCCGGACACATCCAATGTAGTCTTTCTGTCCTATGAGTTTGAAGCCTCCAGATCCTATTTCCAACACCCGTTACATCTTGACTTAATGAGAGATCTTACTGATATTCTGCTGCAACTCCATATCTCATTCTCTGTTTCTGACTCATATTTCTTGTTCAGCCATTGCTTTTCCTGCCATCCAACTTTGTAGCCTGAGGACCCATTTTTAAGGTACCCCCTTTGACCTGGGACTCCCGATTGTCTCTCAACAACCTGACTACACCATCTGTGAAAGACCCTATTCTTAATAGCCTACTAGTCCTATTATTACTAGTAATTTCGGGTATAATGTTTGTTTTTAAATGAAGGCTCTATTTCTGTATGTTTTTCTATATACTCTACATGCGTTCTCATTACAACCTATCAGCATTGGGGAGTGAGATAGTACAGGTTACAGGGGCTGAGTAGCTAACCAATTTTATTTAATCATACAGAAAAACCTTTCTTGTCTCTGATTGTTCTAGATTTCGTTAACCATGTGTAAATCGATCTGGCTATAGACCAACCAGCACTGGCCTGTTTGAGGTAAGAGATACGCTACGTCTAGGATCGTCCTTAGGTCCACAATTGTCAGATCACAGGTAACGTGACTGATGTGAATGGTCATCAGACTCGGTACGTTCGATAAATATCTGGAGTCAACTACATCAGCAAAAATAATACCTTACGTTGCGTGTATTTAGTGTATCTGAGCTACCTGCCAGTGATGCTGGAGGGCTAATCACGAATCAACATTAGGTACTGAATTTGTGTTTATTAGCAAAAAAAGGTACCTTGCGTTCTGTCTCTCTCCGCTCACCCTGTGCGCCGCACGTTCCAGACGCTTATAAGGTAAACTCCTGTTCTGGGTGCCTCCGCCCGGGCTCATTCCGTCCAGAAGTGAAAGGGCCACGTCCAATGCGTTCGGACGCGCAAGTCAGCTTCTGGACGCATTGGACGCGGCCCTTTTTGCCTCCTGACGCATTTGACCCCCCCTGGCGCAGCCACCCTCCTCATACTCTACCCCCAGCGCCCAGCCTCTTCATACCTTCCCTCCCAATGCACCCGTTCCCATGCTGCCCTTTTGTGGATGTCTTGCGGCCTCGACATCTCTCCTCCTGGCCTCCCCCCCCGATACCCCCGCCCGCCAGCTTTCTTTCCATGATACCCTCTCTCCTACCCCCTTCACTAACCTCTCCCTGAATCCATTTCTCATCCGGAATCCCACCAACATCACCTCCGCTTCTTCCACACTCCTGGATTCCCTCAGTCCCCTCCCGTATTCGGCGGATGTTTTCACGTCATTACTTCCTCCGCCCTAATCCCTCCCAACACGTTCAGCCCTTCCTCCTCCACCGTCTGATCCCAGCCCCTCTTCTCCCATATCCGGGGGACGTCCGCCCTCTCTTGCCCTTTCGTGCAGCTCTCTTCTCAGCTCTCCACATCCTATCTCGTCTACTCCATGCCTCGCACCACCTCCCTGGCCTCTTGAAGTCCGCTTGTGGGCTCCCACTGTCTTCCCCGGCCTCTTAAAGTCCACTTGCGGGCTCCCACTGTCTTCCTCGGCCTCTTACAGTCCGCTCGCGGGCTCCCACAGTCTTCCCCGGCTTCTATCAGACCTCCAGACCTATTCCCGTACCTGTCAACCTACAGCTGCCCGCTAGACGACTTACCCAAGCCTGCGCAGTTTATAACCATCTGCACGACACATTCCCATGCCTTCCGAACCTACAATTGCCCACTAGATGCCTTACTCATACTTGCGCAGCTTAAAACCATCTGCACAATTCATTCTCATGTCTTGCCTGCCCACCCACTCGCACACTACTATTGTTTGACCATTCTTGACCCTTTTAGCACGCGTAATTTAATTTAATTTAATTACATATATATACACGATCAGTGAGTGGTGATAAAACCAGTGTCACAATCCTCTCGATCGGTTTGTTCCAAATGCGATTCCGCCTCCCCAGGGTCTTGGAAATGCGCTACACCAACCAGTGCCCCTAGATTGAGCCCATGTTCTCACCGCGGCTCCTGCCGACCATGTCCTCCTCCTGTATCCACGAGGCTGCCAGCAGTCTCCAATTCATCGAGCTCCGTATTACTACCAAACTCCCGCCTTAATGCGTCCTCCTCATTGTCCTATCCCGCCATCCTCTCAACCGGCTTTCCCCGCTCCTTCGCGATTCTGGCCTCCAATGTCGTCCTTATCCGCTGGATTATTCGACGTTGCCAAACTGTTCCCATTTTGCCCGAGGATCGCGTCTGACGTTCCAGCAGGGCTATCTATCGGTTAGCTAACCTTTCACCCAACTTGAGTACTTGCTATTTTCAAAAGTTTCCGGATGCCCGGGCCGTCGGGGGATCTGGACACTTTCGAAACCTGCCAGTACACACAGTTTTCCTTACCCGTGGAAGTGGCCCTTGTGAACGCCACATTATTGATACAGATGCCAGTCCGCCAACATCGCAGTGAATGACATAATATGGCGGCTGTCAGACAGATAAACGGGCCATCGATCTTATCCAGGAAACCCTCATCCGTCATGCCTTTCCTTTTTGGGCCAGAGTAATATTGAGCAAATATCACACCTGGAATCTGGGGTGCTAGGAATCTAAGAGAAATTGGCTGTCCTTCGGATTAGATCGATTTAGTCTTACTCCGATTAGAAACAATCCCGACAAATGTCAAAAAGATATCTCATAGCTGCCCAGCAGGCAAATCAACCTATCCTCCGCCAGTAGGTATTTCACTCAGGCTCTTCGTGCACAGGCTGTAGGATCCACAATATTGAGCTTGTAGAGTTTTGTAATAGCCTTCTTTGCTGTATGCAGATACTGAGATCTGCATCCGCTGTGCTTTACCCGGATCTGCAAATCAGTGACCAGCGGCCACTCCATTGAGTCTAGGATAGGATGTTGGTTATCGATTAAGGGTAACTTACCTGGGCATTTGGGGGCGTGGTAGCATAAGCAAGGTCGGGAAAGCCTAATTTGGTCGGGGCATTGCTCCAACATGTGCGGACTTCTTCGGTCAGGGTAATTGGGTCCGGAAACAGATTGACAATGATCGTTCAGTCACGGGATCTGGCCAGATTGGTACGCTCAAGCCCGGTTTCCATATTTCGCCTACTGCTAGCTTGCTGTCCTCCGCTATCAAATTCCCGCATGGTTGGATCTGGGTGACTTGGGGTTATCACCGGCATCGCAACAGGATTGAAGTCTGTGGGCGAACGGGGGGGAATGGCAGATGTACAACCATTTTGGCTAACTCGTACTTGAGCAGACGTTCTCCGTCCGGGGTAACCAATCCTCCTCCTGGAATTCTACGTATTCCCAGGGGTGATTGTCAGTATCGAGCGCTGCGAGCTAAGAAACTCACGCCGAATGGGTCTTTGCGCTCCCCAGGCCGATGGATGATCCATATCGTCCCAATGCTGGCCTAACTCATTCTCCTCACTCTCCTCACTCTGGCCATCATTACCCTCATAGTCCCCATCATTAGAGTCTAGACTCTCATCCGCTGACTCTAAGACCTGCTGCTGGTTGTAAAGGACAGGCTCTGGTACCAGGAGTCGTGAAGAAGCTGGCTCCCGCACGGCATCCCTCCTCCTACCTACAGCGGACCCAGCCATAACAGACTCAACACTGGGTGATGTTATTATAGTTAATCCGTCCCTGGGCTTAGATCCCCGGAAACGTCTGCGAAGGACCTTCCTTTGCCGTTGCCTTTCCTGCCTCGATGAATGCGCTCGGTCCGCCATAAGCCGCCGCTGTTGTTGTGACATAGTATGCAGGTGAATAGTGATAGAAGAGAATTGCAGTGTATGACGTTGAGGTGCAGGTGGTGTTAGGAAGCCTCTATTGGTAGATAGCTAAGAGCACGATATGGGGTGTGAACTTGGAAGATCGAAATGGTCGGCCCAGCTTCCTTAAGACCTAAGGACATTCACAGTTCATAACTCACTTTCATGTCCGCTGGCATCAGCATACACCGCGCGTCCAACTTGCAGCTTGATACCTGATATAGGAATTTGCACCTGAAGACTAGGCCGCCTTGCGATTTCACTCGGACAATATGAGTGTTAGGTACTTAGGGTTCCTGAACCAGATAAAAAAAGGTTTATCAGAATGTACGGACTAATCTAGTTTGAGTAGGTTTGCCAAGCGGACAGAAACAAATGCGGCTAAGGCTAGGGCTCGGGCCCGGATGCTAATCGCATAAAGTGAAAGCTGCGGCTAGGGCTCAATGGATGGGATATAAGATGAAAAGCTAGGATAGAAAGAGTAATGAGAGGGGCAACCCTGAACGAAAAACTGCTAGAGAAGAACAAGAATGATCTGTACAAGTCCAAAGAGCAAACCGCTAAAGGCAGCAGAGAAAACATACACCAAACGAAAAAGAGCTGGAAAAGAGCAAGAATGATCTGCGAAGATTCCGAGAGCAGGTCCCACGAGCTGACCCGGTAAATGCAGAACAGTTCGTGGCAAACAAGAATGGTCTGCAAAACTCCAAGAGGGACTCTGTAGAGCAACCAAGTGTCCGTAGACTACATTGGGTTTGGGCAACCCGGAACGGCAACAGCCAGGCCAATCCAAATAAGAAATGTGTGGGAAAAAATACAAGGATAACTCGCAAAACTCTAAAAGTTCAACTTCAAATGAAAAACACCCAAAGGAAAGACGACCAGGATCTGCGGACAGTCGCAGGTCTAAATTAAGTATACTGATCAGGGCAAGCAGCCCAGACGTAGCGGGCTAATCAAAAACAGAAATAGTCAGGAAACAGCAAGAATAAAATGAACACTAGAAACAAAAATGAAAAGATCAAAAGAAAAAGTAGAAGGGTCCATCGTGGCCTACTACTTGTAAATTGCTTGAAATGGACGTGTACTCTCAGCTAGCTAGACATTAGCCACATTGGTCGGGGCAGGAGAGCTTTGTTCGCAGAGCTAGTGAGCCAGAACAGAAATGGACATGAGCGGACTCCCAACGCCCATTTCTGCCGGAGCTGCAGCAGACCTTGCCAACAGAATGGATGAAAAACCTGGTAGTCATAACCAAAACTTACCAGGTGTAGAGTATGCACTCGAGTCGATTGGGGAGTCAGCTGGCGGGCTTAATTGTTGTCCGACTTCTTCAGCTGTCGGAATATCCGCACACACATCGCCGGTATGCGGATCCTCGGAGGGGGAATGGCTTCTGCTGAGCGTATCGACTTGTGTCGCAAATGTGTTGACAGGCTACTCGGCCCCTGAGGCCAGCATCAAAAGATGCGCGGCTGAACTTCTCCCCTCTGCCTGCTTAGAGACTGCAGAGGCATGATGGTGACCCGGATTGGGAGTAAACGGAGACGGACTGTTTGTCGGACTAGTTCTGTCAGCCAGTTGCCAACTCAGATTATGCTCCCCATCGCGTGTGTCCGGCTCAACCTCAATGCTGGCATCGATTGCCCCCACCAGGCGGGCCACCCTCCTCTCAGGTTCTGTACTTCCATCCGAACCGTATGGCTCATGGGCCTCTTGCATGACCTCGAGGTTGCGTTTACCACTCTTATTGGCTGGCGTCCAGCATGCTTTCTTTAGGTCAGTCTCACATTCTCCTTGTCTACTAGACCTCAAAACACGAGTGCCCAAGTTAGCACGAGGGACAGAAGCTTGCCTACCAGAAGACTCTGGCTCTGATTCGCCAACGTCCGCCCCATTGATGTGGTGTGTTTGCCCAGTCTTTTTTGTGGTATTACCGCTCCTGGTGGTCCTTGTTGAGGTGGTTCGCTTTGCAGCTGTAGCGGATGACTCTGGCCGGTGGCCATCTGAGCTCTGTCCATCATTGCTACCGGCGGACCCATCATCCGAGGGGTCTGAAGGGGGGCCCCGCTTATCACGTGGAGCAAAACTGATCTGACGGGGAGGAGGAGTGCTATCCTCTGTATTATTCCTTCGATGACAACAGAAGAGCAGATCCATTGGTTCGCTTGGCGGATTCAAAGACCACTATATGCGGACAAGTCAGCTATTTGTGATTCTGATAATATCAGCAAGCGGCAGCGGCTCCTCTGGATTGTCCTGCAGCAGACGTGTACCCTGCCTCGTCACACCCTTAAGCATACGAAATCTGACACCCGGTGCCATGGTTTTGTCTATGCCCGCTAACAGGTTCGGAAAGGTGGGCTCAGTTAGCTCCATCCAGTAAACATGTCCACGACTTTGCCACTGGATCTTGTCCATCTGGACAGGAAGTGGGCTGCTTGGGCGGACTACGGATGGCTCACCTATCCAGAGACGGACAGACCGCGGACTGGCGAGACCTGCAGGAGCTGTATTAGCATATATGGTACATTTTTATTGCGGACGCTTGGGGATAACTTACGATCATTTCTGGCGGGGTGGGGTCCGCAACCGGAACAGGGGCAACAGGTGCTCTCAACTTGTCTCTTAAGATACCCTGATGTTTTTTTGCTATGTCCTTTAGGAAAAAGTCGAGTCATTCGGTAAAACGTTCGCCACAGGGGTTATTAGCCTGCCAGAGTCGCGACCTCTGGCTAACAGGCCGGAGGGTAAGAGCATGTGCCTGGATGGCCGTCCATTGTCCGGCAGTACTCTGCTTCCACCCTGGGATCCTGTCTTGCTCCATCTTACGTTTCATAGCATTTCGCCAGGCTTTATACTCCGGACTATAGCTTCCTGGGTGGGGCAAGCCGCAAACGTGCTTACACCAGGCAACATCG
>Ga0307510_10007699_pt1 | contig 12843 bp, 8 predicted proteins | sample 12_EM_MG_FD_207224 | JGI IMG/M metagenome (GOLD analysis project Ga0307510, IMG submission 207224) | Populus trichocarpa ectomycorrhiza microbial communities from riparian zone in the Pacific Northwest, United States - 12_EM | ecosystem: Host-associated > Plants > Roots > Unclassified | place... | reverse complement strand
TGGTCGCGTTCCTGCGTGGCGAGCAGGCGGGCGCTCGACAAATCGTCCTCGACCTCGCGGAACGCGGTCAGCACAGTGCCGCGATAATTGGCCGCCGCCTCGTCATATTGCGCGCGGGCGATGCGCACGCCGGCGCGGCGCCGGCCGCCATCGAAGATCGCCAGCGCCGCCTGGAGCGGGCCGAGCGCCCAGAAGGTGCTGGGCGCACTGAGCAGGGCGCTGCCGGTCGTTTCGTATCCGCCCCCGGCGCCAAGGGTGAGGCTGGGGAACAACGCGGCGCGGGCGACGCCGATCTGGGCGTTGGCGGCGGCGACGCGGCGCTCGGCGGCGGCAATGTCGGGGCGGCGCTCGAGCAGGGTCGAGGGGACGCCGGCCGGGATGGCGGGCGCACCGGTTTCTGCAGTGGCGACCGCGATGGTGAGATCGGCCGGCGCCTTGCCGACCAGCACGGCGATGGCGTGTTCGTTGCGGGCGCGGTCGATCGCGGCGGCCGACAGTTCGGCGCGGGCGCTCGACAATTGGCTGGCGGCGCGGCTGACGTCGATGCCCGAGGCGATGCCGCCGCCATGGCGCGTGTCGGTCAGGTCGAAGGCGCGCTGATAGCCGGCGACGGTCTGGTTGAGCAGCGCGATGCGTGCGTCGAGCTCGCGCATGGTGAAATAGATCGTCGCGAGCTGCGCCTGCAGGCCGAGCCGCGCGGCGGCGAGATCCGCGGCGCTGGCCTCGGCGCGGTCGCCGGCAGCGCGCGCGCTGTTGCCGACACGGCCGAACAGGTCGATCTCGTAGGAGAGCGAGGCGCCGACCCGGTAGTCGTTATAGGTCGCGGCGTTGCCGCCACCGAGCGGGCGATCGGCCGAGACGCGGTCGCGGCTGACGCCGGCGCCCACATCGACTTCGGGCAACCGCGCGGCATCGGCCTGGCGCGCGACGGCGCGCGCTTCGGCATAGCGCGCGGCGGCGGCAGCGAGGTCGAAATTGCCGGTCTCGATCTGGCCTTCGAGATCGTTCAGCACGGGGTCGCCGAACGCCTGCCACCACGGCCCGCTCGGCGCGACATCGCTGCCGGCCGGCTGCCATGGGCCGGCTTCCTTATAGGCCGGCGGCGCGGCAAGTGCCGGACGCTGGTAATCGGGGGCGAGCGAGCAGCCTGCCATGGTCAGGGCCGCCGCGACGAGCACCGCGGATCGCGCATATCGCCGCATGTTACTGGCGAACCTTGACCGGATCGCCCGATTGCAGCGAGTCGGGCGGGCTGTCGATCACGCGGTCGGTGGCGGAGAGGCCGGCGCTGATCTCGACCTTTTCGCCGAGATCGCGACCGATGGTGATGGTGCGGAGCTGCGCCTTGCCGTCGGCGCCGAGCACCGCGACCTGGGTGCCGGCCTTGCCGATGATCAGCGCGCTCGACGGCAGCGACAGGCCGCTGCCGGTGGCCAGCGGGAAACTCGCCTGGGCATAGGCGCCGGGCTTCAGCGCGTGGTCGGTGTTGCCGGCCTCGAGCTCGACCAGCACCGTGCCCGAGCCCGAATCGACCGCGCCCGCGCTGCGCGTCAGCGTCGCGGTGAAGCTGCGGCCGGGATATTCGGGCAGCGTCAGCGTGACGGTCATGCCGGGATGGACCTGTGCCGAATAGGCCTGCGGCACCTTGACGAAGATGCGCATGCGGCGGACGTCGGCGACGGTGAACAGCGGCTGGGCGGCGCCGGTGCCGGTCGAGACCAGGGTACCGATGTCGATCGAGCGGGTCGTCACCACGCCGCCGAACGGCGCGGTCAGGCGGGTGAAGCCCTGCAGCGCGCCGAGCCGGGCGACATTGGCGCGCGCGGCATTGCTGACCGCGGTCTTGGCGGCGAGATCGCCGGCCTTTTCGTCGGCTTCCTGCTTCGACACCGCGTCCTTGGCCAGCATGGCCGACCAGCGCGTCGCGGTGGTCGCGGCAAGCTGCTGGTTGGCGAGCGCAGTCTGCAGATCGGCGCGCGCGGCGAGCAGTTGCTGGTCGACCTCGGGCGCGTCGATCACCGCCAGCAGCTGGCCGGCACTGACCGGCTGGCCGATATCGACATACCAGCGCCGGACATAGCCGTTGGTACGGGCATAGATCGGCGCGCTGTTGAGCGCCTGGAGCGAGGCCGGCAAGGTCAGCGCGCCGCCATTGCTGACGGCGACGGGATGGATCACCCCGACGGTCGGGACCGACTGGGCGGCGGTCCAGCCGGCCAGCTGGCGCTCGGAATGGACGCGGGTGGCGATGCCGCCGGCGACCACCACCAAGGCCACGACGCTGGCCGTGATCAGCCCCTTGCGCATCGATCGATTGTTGGCGGGGTCAGACATGCAGTTCCTCCAGGCGCGGGGCCTCGGGTGCTGGCGACGTCGCGGCTTTGCGACGGTGCGCGATGGTGAAGATGACGGGGACGAACATCAACGTGGCGAAGGTCGCGACGGCGAGGCCGCCGATCACCGCGCGGCCGAGCGGCGCGTTCTGCTCGCCGCCCTCGCCGAGACCCAGCGCCATCGGCAACATGCCGATGATCATGGCGAGCGCGGTCATCAGCACCGGACGGAAGCGCGTCATGCCGGCCTCCAGCGCGGCGCGCAGCGGCTCGCCATGTTCGGCCAGTTTCTCGCGGGCGAAGCTGACCACCAGGATGGCATTGGCGGTGGCCACGCCCATGCACATGATTGCGCCGGTCAGCGCCGGGACCGACAGGGTGGTGCCGGTGACGAACAGCATCCAGATGATCCCGGCAATGGCGCCGGGCAGCGCGGTGATGATGACGAACGGGTCGAGCCAACTCTGGAAGTTCACCACGATCAGCAGGTAGATCAGCACGATCGCGGCGAGCAGGCCGAAGCCGAGCCCGGAAAAGGCGGTCTGCATCGTCGCATATTGGCCGCGCAGCGTGACAGTCGTGCCCTTCGGGGTCTCGGCCTTCAACTCGTTCAGCACCTGCTTGATGTCGCCGGCGACGGCACCGAGATCGCGGCCGTTGGGTGTCGCGAACAGGTCGTAGACCGGCGCGATATTATAGTGCGAGACGACTGCCGCCGAGGTGCTGCGTGCGATGGTGCCGACGCCGCCGAGAATCTGCGACCCGTTATTGGCGGTGCCGGTGACGGGCAGGTTGGACAGGTCGCTGAACGAGCCGACCTGATATTCCGGTGTCTGCGCCACGACGAGATAGGACACGCCATTCTCGGGATTGAGATAATAGACCGGTGCGGTCTGCGAGGTGCCGGCAAGCGAGCTCGCCACGCTGTTGGTGACGTCGCGCTCGGTCAGGCCATATTGGCCGATACGCGTGCGGTCGACCGCGACATTGATCTGCGGATAGCGCGACGATTGCTGCAGCCGGGCATCGGCGACGCCGGGGATCTGCGCGATGCGGCGCAGTATCTTCTTGGCGAAGGCGGCATTGGCCTCGCTATTATTGCCGGCGATCTGCAGGTCGATCGGGGCGGGGGCGCCGAAGTTGAGGATCTGGCTGGTGATGTCGGCGGGCAGGAAAGAGAAGGTCGAGCCCGGGAACTGCGCCGGCAATTGCTCGCGCAGCATCCGGACATAGTCGGCGGTCGGGCGGTGATCCTTGGCCAGCTGGATCAGGATGTCGCCATCCTGCGGGCCGATCGTGCCGGAATTGTTGTAGGTCGTGTTGATCGCACTGACCGGCAGACCGATATTGTCGACCACGGACACCAGCTCGTCGGCCGGGATGATCTTTCGGATCTGCTGCTGGATGCGGTCGAACTGGGCCGATGTGTCCTCGATGCGGCTGCCGACCGGCGCGCGGACGTGCAGCGCCATCTGCCCGGCATCGACCGTCGGGAAGAAGTTCTGGCCGAGGAACGGCACCAGCAGGAAGGACAGGGCGACGACCGCGACGAAGCCGATGATGAACGGCCGGGGCGTACCGAGCGCGCGTTCGAGCAGCGCGCCATAGCCGGTGCGGATACGCTCGAACCGTGCCTCGAACCCACGCTGGATGCGCACCAGCGGGTTGCGCGAGTCGGGCGTGCCGGCGGCATGCTCGTCGGTACCGGCGGCGTGCGGCTTCAACAGGTACATCGCCATGGTCGGCACCAGGGTGCGTGACAGGGTGAACGAGGCGATCATCGCGAACACCACGGCAAGCGCCAGCGGCACGAACAGGAAGCCGGCGACGCCGGGCAGGAAGAACATCGGCACGAACACGATGCAGATGCACAGCAAGGAGACGAACGCCGGGGTGACGATCTGCGCCGCGCCGTCGAGGATCGAGCGGATCACCGGCTTGCCCTGTTCGAGGTGCCAGTTGATGTTCTCGATCGTCACCGTCGCATCATCGACCAGGATGCCGACCGCGAGGCTGAGGCCGCCGAGCGTCATGATGTTGAGCGTGTTGCCGGTCGCCGCCAGCGCGATGATCGCGGCGAGGATGGCGAGCGGGATCGAGATGGCGATGATCACCGTCGAGCGCCATGAGCCGAGGAACAGCAGGATCATCAGCGAGGTCAGCGCGGCAGCGATCGCGCCTTCCTTGATCACGCCGCCGACCGCCGCCTTCACGAACAGCGACTGGTCGCCGATCGGCACGATCTTCAGCGCGGCGGGCAAGGTCTCCTGGATCTTCGGCAGCGCGTCCTTGATCCCCTGGACGATCGCCAGCGTCGAGGTCGAGCCGTTCTTGAGAATCGTCATCAGCACCGAGCGCGCGCCGTCGACATGGACGACATTGGTCTGCGGGGCCGAGCCGTCACGGACATGGGCGACGTCGCGCATATAGATGGTCGCGCCGTTGACGACCTTGATCGGCAAATTGTTGAGTTCCTCGACCGAGCCGGGCGCATTGTTGAGCTTCACGGCGTACTGAAAGCCGCCGATCTTGGCGAAGCCGGCCGGGTTGATCTGGTTCTGCGCGGCGATGGCGTTGCCGACATCCTGTGCCGACAGGCCCTTCGACTGCAGCGCCTGCGGGTCGAGGTCGATCTGGATCTGGCGCTGGCGGCCGCCGGAAGGATAGGGAATCGCAGCACCGGGCACCGTGACGAGGCCGGGGCGCACCTGGTTCTGCGCCAGGTCGAACATCTTGCCTTCGGACAGGCCTTTACCGGACAGCGCCAGCTGGATGATCGGCACGGTCGAGGCGTTGTAATTGAGGATCAACGGCGGCGTGCTGCCCGGCGGCAACTGCTTGAGCACCGTCTGCGAGATGCTGGTGACCTGGGCGGTGGCGACGCGAATGTCGGCGCCGGGCTGGAAATAGATCTTCACCACGCCGATGCCGGGCATCGACTGGCTTTCGACATGGTCGATGTCGTTGACCGTGGTGGTCAGCACGCGCTCGAACGGGGTGACGATGCGGCCCGACATCTCGTCGGGCGAGAGGCCGCCATATTGCCAGGCGATGGCGACGACCGGCACCTTGATGTCGGGAAAGATATCGACCGGCGTGCGGAACGCGGCGAGCACGCCGATCAGCGCGATCAGGATCGCCATGACGATGAAGGTCAGCGGCCGCGACAGGGCGACGCGAACGATACCGATCATGCGTCGAACGTCCGGCGCAGGGGGCAAGCGAAGGGGAAGGTCTGGCTGGGGAGCAAGGGAACCTCGGGGTGCAGCATCCCGCGGAGGGGAGGGGGAGTTACGGGATGCTGCGGCGCGGCAAATGGGGGCGCCGCTTATGACAGTCCAATATTGTTTGCGGCATGATCGATATGTAAAAGCTCTCAATCATGGAGCTGCGTCATCTTCGTTATTTCGTCCAGGTCGCGGAGGAGCTGCATTTCGCCCGCGCTGCCAGGCATCTCGGCATTTCGCAGCCGCCGCTGAGCCAGCAAATCCGCGCGCTGGAGGATGAGTTGGGCGTGCGGCTTCTTGATCGCACCAGCCGGCGCGTGATGCTGACGCCGGCGGGGCGCATCTTCCTCGAAGGCGCGCGTGCGACGCTGCAACAGGCCGATCGCGCGATCCTGACGGCGCGGCGGGCGGCGCGTGGCGAGCTCGGCCAATTGGCGATCAGCTTCAATGCCTCGGCACCGTTCGTGCCGCAGGTCGCGCGTGCGATCCACGACTTCCGCCAGGTCTATCCCGAGGTGATTCTGCAACTGACCGAATTGCCGGCGGCGGCGCAGATCGAGGGCCTCGACGATCATGTGCTCGACCTGGGTTTCATGCGCAGCCCGGCGCAGCCGGCCCTGCCGGCTGGTCTCACCGCACAGCGGCTGCTGCGTGAGAATCTGTTCGTCGCGATGCGCCCGGACCATCCGCTGGCAGCGCGTGAGGCATTGCATTTCAGCGACCTCGCCGACGTGCCGCAGCTACTTTACGCGCAGGATCTGAGCAGCGGCTTCACCGAGGAGTTGATGGGCATGTTCCGTGCTGCCGGCGTCGAGCCGGTCATCGCGCAGCGCGTGCGCGAAGTGACGACGCTGTTCAGTCTGGCCGCGACCGGCATCGGCGTGACGATCCTCGCCGAGTCGCTCTGCAGCCTGCAATCGGCCAGCCTGGTCTATCGCCCGCTGGTCGACGCCTGTGCGACGACCTCGCTGTGGCTGCTGCACCGGGCCGACGGCATGACGCTGCCGTGCCGCCATTTCATGGATATTCTCGCTCTGCCGGAATGAACGCGCGCCGGCTTGGCCAAAGGCCGCCCGATCGGTGTAGGGAGTGGCAATGAAGGCGCTCATCGACCCGACCAACGCCCTGGCCATCGGCCTGGCGGCGATTCGCAAACAATATCAGGTGCCGGACGATTTTCCGCCGGAAGTGCTGGCGGCGGCCGAAGCCGCGGCGAAGCGCGTGCCGAGCGCGCACGTCGATCGCACCGCCATGCCGTTCGTCACGCTGGACCCGGCGCCGTCGACCGACCTCGACCAGGCCTTCACCATCGAGCGGGCGGGCAGCGACCTGTTGCTGCATTATGCCATCGCCGACGTGGCGTGGTTCGTCGATGACGGTGGCGTGATCGACGTCGAGGCGTGGAAGCGTGGGGCGACGCAATATCTGCCCGACGGCAAGGCCCCGCTTTATCCCGCGATCTTGAGCGATGGCGGGGCGAGCCTGTTGCCGACCGGCCCGCGGCCGGCGGTGGTCTTCACCGTGCGGGTGGCGCCCGATGGCGCGGTGAAGCTCGACGGTGCCGAGCGCGCGATCGTGCGCAGCCGCGCCAAGCTGGCCTATGACAGCGTGCGTGACAGCGACCTGCCGCCCGACTTCGCCGATCTGGCCAAGCGCATCCAGGGCGCCGAGGACCGGCGTGGCGCGGCGCGGGTCGACCCGCCCGAACAGGAAGTCGATGCGCTCGGTGACGGGGGTTATGCGCTGACATTCCGCCCGTTGTTGCAATCCGAAATCAGCAATGCGGCGATGTCGCTGGCAACCAATCTGGCGATCGCCGACGCATTGCAGGCGCATCATACCGGCCTGTTCCGCGTGATGGCGCCGCCCAATCAGGGCGCGGTCGAACGGTTGCGCCACACCGCCCGGGCTTACGGCCTGAAATGGCCGGGCAACGAGACGCTCGATCAGTTCACGCGCGGCCTTGATGGTGCCGATCCCAAACAAGCCGCCTTCATGCTGGCGATCCGCCGCGCCGGGCAGGGGGCATCCTATGTGCCCTATCAGGACGGCGTGGTGCCGTGGCACGCGGCGATGGCGGCGACCTATTGCCACGCGACCGCGCCGCTGCGCCGGCTGGCCGATCGTTATGTCGTGCGCGCGACGCTGGCGATCGCCAATGGCGAGGCGGTGCCCGATGGGGTGAGCGAGGCTTTTACCCGGCTGCCGCAGGTGATGGCGCACGCCGACCAGCTCGACGGGCAGATCGGGCGCGCGGTGATCGATCTCGCCGAGGCGGTGATGTTGAAGGACGCGGTCGGGCAAATATTCCAGGCGGTGGTCACCGATGTGGACGATCGCGGGGCACGCATCCAGTTGCGCGATCAGCCGGTGGTCGCCCGCGTTGCCGCCCAGGCCGTCGGGCCGGGCGATGCGATCGGCGTCCGACTGACCGCCGCTGACCCGGCCAATCGCGCGATCAGCTTCGAGCGGGTATCCTGAGCCGATGGACCTGGACGATCAGCTACGCCGCTATTTCGGCACCGCCGATATCGCTTCGCTGCCCGAGGCGGCGTTTGCGGCGGGGACCGAGCATATGCTGGTCGATTTCGGCCTAGCCAAGGACCGCAACCGGCGCTTCGCGCTTTGGGCGCTGATGCACATGCTGGGCGTCGCGCCCGATCTCGACGTGGCGTTCAAGGACCCGCGGGACCGGGATATGGCGCGCGACTTCATGGATATGGCGTCGGCAGCGGACGAGGATCCCAAGGACTAAAAAGCGAAATACGGCCCCTGCGTACTGCCGGCCTGACGCCCCTCGATCGCGGTGTAGACGCTCTTGCCGAAGAAGAACGGGATGCCGAAGTCGAAGCTGTTGGCGAAGGGCAAAGGCGGCGTGACGAGCGTCGGATTGACGCCGAGGCCGGGCGCGACATTGGCGCTGCCCGAGGTCGTTACGGCCGGATTGTATAGCGTGAAGGCACCGCTGCCGGTGGCGCCGTTGGTCGCGGTGAAGGTCGGCGAGAGCGGGGTCGGCGCGGTCGGGCAATAGAAGACGTTGAGGAAGGTCTGGGTGCAGATCGGCAGGGTGGTGTCGATGAAATAATAGTCGTTGCTGCCGGTATCGAGAAAGCTCTGGGTCAGCGCCTTGCCGTTATAGGTTGCGGTCACGAAGCCGGGCCCGCGCGAACTGCCCGAGGTCGTCGTCGGGAGTATGGTCGTCGCGGTCAGCGCGTTGTTGCCCTGTGTGCCGATGCCGAAATAGACCGTGCCGGTCAGCGTTGCCACGCCGGCCGGCGCCACCGAGGGCAGCACGATCAGCGTGCCGTTATTGTCGGTGGCGAAGGCCGCGACCGGGTTGGGCAATTGCTGGAACGGCGCCGTGGCATTGGCGTTGCGCGCGATGATCGCCGAGCAGCCCGCAGCCGGGCAGTCATAATAGGCCGCGCCCGAGGCGAGTCCCGACTGGCAGATCGACCCGCAATCGGTCGTCGTGGTGCCGACGCCGATAATGCCGTTGGCACCGAACGCCTGCACCGTGTCGATATCGGTGCCGCCGCCCGACGAGCAGGAGGACGGCGCGGTCGCAAACACGCCGGTGTCGCCGATCGCCTGGAACGGCATGTTGGCGATGGTCTCGCCGGCGATCGAGAAATCGGCCTGGCGGACCGAGCCGAAGGCGTAGGAATTGACGTATTTATAGCATTCGCCGACCGGGTTACCGGTCGCGTCGCTCTCGGTCGGCAGCGCGGCCATCAGGCTGGCGTTGATCACCGGCTTGACGATGCGCAGGCCGACCGAGCCGGTGTCGAGGATGATGTGGTCGATCGTCTGGCAATTGCTCGTCAAACCCGGCGCGCAGATGGTGATCGAGACATAGGGCTCGTTGAACGCGGTATAGGCGTCCGGTCCGGTGTTGAGCGCGGCCGGGCCGGCATCGAGCGTGACGGTGGTGAAATTGACCACCGTCGGGCTGCTGGTAGGCGTCGGCGTTGGCGTCGATATCGGCGCCGCTGTCGGGGTCGAACCACCACCACCACCACCACCACCGCCGCATGCGGCGAGGGTGGAAGCCAGGCACAGACCGAACAGTCGCGGGAGCAGCGCGCGCATCTATTGCAGCTCCGTCACGGCGAAGCCGGCCGGGGCCAGCGCCGGGATGTACGCAACACCCCAGAAATAGCCCATATGCCCGCCGGTCTGGATCACCACATCGGAGCGGACGAGCTGCATCGGCTGGCGTCGCGCGCGCGGGTTGATCCGGGCATTGCCCGCCTGCAGCCGGTCGAAATAACCGCCGAGCAGGGAGCGCAGATCGGGCTTCCCCGGCCCCGACCAGGTCAGCGCATAGACCCGGCCATTGGCGTTGGTGAATTCTTTGACCAGGCCACCATTGGGCAAGGTCATTTCATGGCGTGTGTGGGTGCCGATGGTCGTCGATGACAGCCGCGCTGCAAGATGCGCGCGATCGGTCTGCACCCCGGTCATCGCACCACCGAGCTCGGCATGAAGGGCTGAGGGTAGTAGGAGGCCGGCAAGAACCGGAAGGGAGAGCGATCGCCCGAGACGCATGACCATGGCCGCCTTTCACGCCGGGGCGTGATGTTGCGCATGCTGCTTTCTCCCGGGCACGCGTGACGAAAATATCCGCCGCGGCGGGTGATGTGTCAATCGGGTGACGATAATAGTTGTTTGAAAGGCCTGCGCATTTTCGCGAAAGGTCGGTGCTGTTCTAACTCCCCTCCCTGGAAGGGAGGGGCTGGGGGTGGGTTGGCCCGAGAGTGGCGCCGACCTGGCCAAGACCACCGCAACAACAGGATGTTTAAAGCGGCACGCCGCATTCGCACAGATTGCCGTCTCGCGATCCGGAGAGCTACCCACCCCCAACCCAGCATCGGGTGACCAGCGCCCCGCGCTGTTCAGGTCATGCCGGGGGCATGACCGGCCAGATGCTCTTCCAGGGAGGGGAGGAAGTTAGGGCGCCGCCGCTCCTAGGCCGCCCATTCCCTGAGCAGCGTATAGGCAATCGCATAGGGCGGCGGCGGCAGGAACGGCCCCGGCTCACCCGCCAGCACCGCGCGCACCACATCGCGCTCGACCCAGATCGCGTCTTCCAGTTCGTTGGTGTCGACCGTCAGCGTGTCGTCCTCGGCCATACCGACACAGGCCATCATCAGCGAGGAGGGGAAGGGCCAGGGTTGGCTGGCGATATAGCGCACCGCGCCGACGCGCACGCCGGCCTCTTCGTGAATCTCGCGCGCGACCGCTTCCTCGATCGATTCGCCCGGCTCGAGGAATCCGGCCAGCGCCGAATAGCGCCCCGGCGGCCAGCCCTTGCCGCGACCGAGCAAGGCGCGGCCCTCATGCTCGGCGATCATGATCACCACCGGGTCGACGCGCGGGAAATGTTCGGTGCTGCAATTGGGGCACTTCCGCGCCCAGCCGGCACGGAAAGCTTCGGTCATGGTGCCGCAATTGGCGCAGAACTGGTGCCGCGAATGCCAGTCGATCACGCTGCGCGCCGCGGCATAGGTCGCCGCCTCGCTCGGCTGCAGCGTGGCCAGCGCATGGATCATCGCCGGGGAGCGCATTGGCGTCGCCTCGGCGGCGCGCGTGCCGGGCAGGTAGGCGGCGAAATGCGGCCGCCGGCCTTCGTCCAGCCCGAGCAGGATCAGCAATGCACCTTCGGGCGCATCGGCCAGCGTGGTCCAGCCGAGCTGGCCATCATCGCTGACGTCGGGATGCAGCCCGTCGAGCTTGAGCAGGCGCGCGCGCCAGTCGCCCATTGCCGCGGCCAGCGCCTCGCTGTCGTGGCGCAGATGATCGGCACGGTCGAGCGTACCGCCGGTCAGGCCCGGCGCAACCATCGCTGACATGCTCACTGCGCGCGCGTCATCCGCGCGGCATCGGCGAACAGCGCCGGTACCACTTCGCTCCGCAACCCCCAGCGTTCGCCGGGGAAGTAATTGACCATCACCGTGCCGCGTATGTGCCGCACCGGATCGACATAGGCGATCGTGCCGGCCGCGCCGCCCCAGCCATAGGTGCCCTTGCTGCCGCCACCCGGCGCATCCTCGAGATAGACCGAGCCGCCGGCGCCGAAGCCCATTTTCGGCCCGGCCGTGGTGCCGCCGGTGGTCGCGGCGACGCCGCCGAACGTCACGCCGGCGGGCAACAGGTTGGACATCATGAGATGCGCGGTTTCGGGCTTGAGCACGCGCACGCCGTCGAGCGTGCCATAATTCTGCAGGGCGTGAAGGAAGCGGTCATAGTCGTGCGCCGACATCACCAGCCCGGCGCCGCCATAGGGAAAGCTCGGCGGCGTCAGCCAGACCGACTGCGCGCCGGTATCCAGCGGAATGCGGGCGGTGGCTGGAATCTTGGCCGGGTCGCCTGGCGTGCCCATCGCCGCCATCGCCTCACGCATAAAGGCATAGTTGGTCGCGAAGCGCCCGACTTCGGACTTCGGCACCGTCCAGTAACTCGAACGCATCTTGAGCGGATCGAAGATGTTCGCCTGAACGAAGCCATCGAACGACATGCCGCTGGCCTTCTCGATCACCGCGCCCATCACGTCGAGGCCGATCGAATAACTCCATTTGGTGCCCGGTTCGGCGATCAACGGCAGTGTCGCGACGCTGGCGGCAAAGGCCTGGATATCCTTGGGCCGCGCGGCGCGCGCCGGCCCTTCCAGCTGCTGGTTGACCTGTGCCGGGTTGATACCGAGGCGGTTATACTCGGCCAGCAGCGGCCCCTTGGTAATGATGTTGTAGCCGAGCCCCGCCGTATGGGTGAGCAGGTTGCGGATCGTGATCGGATGCGTCGCCGGCACGGTGGCGAGCGAATGCTCCGGATCGGTCAGCACGTTCATATGGGCGAAGCCGGGGATGAAGTCGCTGACCGGCTGGTCGAGCTTCATCTTGCCGCGTTCGATCAGGATCATCGCCGCCATCGCGGTAATCGGCTTGGTCATCGAATAGACCCGCCACAGGCTGTCGGGGCCGGCTGGCGCGGCGCCGGCGTCGTCGGCGATCTTGCCGGCGCTGATGAACATGGTCGGCCCGTCGCCAATCCCGAAGGCGCCGACGATCCCCGGCATCTTGTTGTCGCGGACATAGCCGTCGAACAGCGCCTGGGTCGTCGGAAGCGGACTGGAGGTCGTGGCGACAGGCGCTGGCGAGGTCTGCGGCAGGGCTTGACCGGCCAAAGCGCTCGCGCCGAGCACCAGCGCGATGACCGCGCTTCCCGTAATGAATCGCCGTATCATGCGGATATTGCTCCCCTGATCGTCATCGCCGCCTTGG
>Ga0307510_10007698_pt1 | contig 12843 bp, 16 predicted proteins | sample 12_EM_MG_FD_207224 | JGI IMG/M metagenome (GOLD analysis project Ga0307510, IMG submission 207224) | Populus trichocarpa ectomycorrhiza microbial communities from riparian zone in the Pacific Northwest, United States - 12_EM | ecosystem: Host-associated > Plants > Roots > Unclassified | place... | reverse complement strand
CTTTCATGTGACGACCGACTGACCTCAAAGAGAAGGTTACTGTACATCCGAGTTGGTGTCGCTCTAATCGGATGCATTTCTTTCGTTATGAGAAGCGGCTTCCTCCGCGTGTCAAACAACGGTAGATATGTCAGGCCCTTATTATTCCGAATGAAAAATTACCGCATCACAGAATTGTCGTAATAGATTACTATAATAATATCCAATATTATATCTTTGGGCCTTATAATCGTTATAATCATTTGTGGAATTCTGATAATTGCCAATATATTAAAACTATAAGGGCGTTATAATGCAGTTATAATATGTCACAGGCACGATATATGATTAGAATTGGGTTTATGACGGGCGGGGCTGATGCAATTGGCTTTGTAATTGGATTAGGATGTTACGACTAACCTTAAAATGATATTATAAGGCAAATTGATTATAATGCGTTTCAATTTTTTTGCGAGACGACACTGGCCAGTAAACTCACTTTTTATAAATGGCAACGAAATAAACTGAAGACATCGTAAGTGTTATGAACAATAACGTTCGACTCTCACGGTTCCATCCCGTTGCATCTCGGGCAACTATTTGTCCAGGAGAACATTAAATGACCGGCGGTGCGGAACTTGATCAATTTGGCGTACTGCGCAGAAAAGCGGTAGCGGACAGAGATTAGTCGTGAAACTCAAGGACTCCGATACCAAGGTGGACACAAAGGGTGATGGTCCTTTCTTTCTTTATCTCCGTACATCCGTCCGCACGAGTACCAGAGGTGTTGTTATATAGGGGATATAAAGCACCCATGCACCGTCTTCGTAGGGGTGTCAAAGAGTTTGCCCAAGTCGGCCGCCAATCGATGTGAACGTTGAAGCTTTACTGTCAGGTGTGGCTTCCTCTGTACACAGATTATGGATGTACAACAGAGGTGCCAGCAGAGTGAAAGCATCACCAATCTAGCGTCATCTCAACAACTCCTCGTTAAACTCTCTTCCAATCAGCATGCGTCTGATTTCCTGTGTGCCAGCCCCGACGGTGTAGAGCCGCGAATCTCGCAGTATTCTACCCATTGGGTAATCTGAACTTGCAAGTCAGCTCCCACCAATGTACTGTTGAAGGCATTCTTACCATTTATATACCCATTCCCGCCAAGACACTGCATTGCCTCTAATGCAACTTCAACAGCCTTTTCAGTAGAATATAAAATCGCTCCGGCACAATCCTTAAGTGTCAGTGCAATAATTGGCTCTCAGAACGAGTCGTATGTGTTCTAGGCTAGTGCGCACCTTGCGGCTAATACGGCCATGGTCACACGCTCGAGCGACGGCATAGATATAAGTCCTACTTGCATTCAGCTTCGTGTACATGTCTGCAATCTTGCCTGCCGAACGGGTTCAGTCGGCACGTAATTTGGTAATTTCTCACCGTACCTTGCATCAATTGGAAGGTTCCCACCGGCTGACCAAACTGTTTACGGTCATGTACGTACTCTATGGCAAGGTCAAATGCCGCTTGCATGAGCCTGGATAGACAGTGAGTGGGCTGTGGGTCGTTCAAATACGAGGACACACTACCCAAGAGGTCCGCCGCTAAGGACTAGTCGTTCTAGATCTAGGCCAGACATGAGGACAGATGCACCCTTGTCGACACTTCCCAAGACGTTCTCTGCGCAAACTAAGTTCACTACAAAGTTTTGGAGAAAGAAGACTGACCATGTGGAACTTCACAGTCCTCGAAAACTAGCTCACAAGTGTCACTTCCACGCATGCCAACTTTATCAAGTTTTTGGTGAGTCGAGAATCCCCTGAAACTCTTCTCAACGATAAACGCTGTTATTCCCTTGGATCCCTTTTCGGGGGCTGTCTTCGCATACACCACAAACGTCGATGCTATGGGCCCGTTTGTGATCCTGACGTATACGATATATCTGAACGCAATCCTTGGTGACACGACAACCTGTACGCACCAAAACTTGTTGCCATTTAATCTCCAGCCTCTATTACTCTTGTCCGCTCTTAGTTGCATACTGATAACGTCGCTCCCAGACCCAGGCTCACTCATCGCCAAACTACCAATCTTTTTCCCTGAAACCAAGTCGGGCAGGTACTTTGCCTTTTGGTCCTCCGTTCCGTGTCGATGAATTTGGTTCACACACAAGTTGGAGTGTGCACCATAAGAGAGACCCACTGAACCAGATGCACGAGACAATTCTTCCATAGCAAGAAGATGTTCAAAATACCCTAGCCCCAACCCCCCATACTTTGTAGACACAGTAACACCGAGCAGGCCCATGTTGCCGAGCTTCTCCCAGATATCCTGTATGTCACGGTGGGTTACTCGACACGAATGATGGTATAGAAATAGAATAACGCACCATAGGAGAACTATTGGTTCTATCAATCTGTGCCGCTAGGGGTGCAAGCTCACGCTGGGCGAATTCGCTGACAGCATTTCTAAACTGATCCACGTTTTAGATTAGCATCTCACCTCCCACACCGCAAACCTTAGCGCACCTCAGCTTGTTCATCCGTCAGACCTGCAATGTCAACATTATAAAATGATGCCATTCGACGGAATTTGGGTTTGAGTGGAGAAATTTTGAGATACTTTGGGGTGCTGAGGCGGCGTATGAACATCATGGCAAGTTATGACGAAGGGCCAGCAGCCCCGTAAAGGATGATGATGCATCGAAGATGAGCCGGACGGAGCCTGACGGATGTGCCCCGAACGCCGGAATATAACGGGCCGTACACAATTGGACACAGGAAATGCGATGCAAGTGGGGCCCGTGGCCAGTTGCCTACGGACCCCGAACATTGTAGAAAGTATTGGATTGGGACCCAAGGGCACGGCTGTGTGTCCGGAAGATCCCTGTATCAACGACGAAGTACAATGGTGATTATTCAGGTTCAACGTTCAACTGGTGTCCACATGCGTCACGATGCGTGGTGCATGTTGGCAAATCATCGTATTTACCCGCGCCAAGGGTGCGGGTGCAAGTATTGATGGATGGAGAGAAAGAAAATAATGGGGGTCTCACCTCACCATCGCACTGTACATGTACGAAAACTGAGGCGTGATACCTACTACGGTATGAGATTTAAGCTGTTCATTGGAGACTAGGAACATAAATCGAATGTCTAGCCCGATTAACAATGTCGTGGGACACACTCCTGGCGGGATGTGCTAGGATTCTATTCTCCATTTCATGTTACTATACCGTGACATTGGGACTCCGAAGACGCTGGTTCGGTGCCAGTGTTTTAGTAGTATTTCCCACGGAGATGGCACTTGGCTATTCCAGCCCAGTCCCTGGACAGAGAATGCTCGACCTGGGGTACTAGCAAGCTAGAGTAGTAGCAACGGAATGGATATGCACATGAGCACTACACATTTTTAGGGCCCTAATTGGAAGGAACATTAGCCAACCCCCGCAAATTAAGTCGTTCAATGCTCCGAATGTCCTTCAACGCACTTCTTTCTCATCTCCGATTCAAGTTTCGCGTATTCATTTACAATCTTTTCATCTAGCTTCATCCAGTAACGAAGTTTATCAACGCTCTTGATTTCCAAGTCTATGGCCTTGATGTCGCTACTTTCGGTGTCAGCTGGACAGGGACATAACGGGATGATCAGGGAGCAGTCCTTGAAAATAGCGGAGAGTAGATATGCGAGGGTGTGATAACGTATGTTGGGAGGACTGGAGGCGGGATGTTGCTGGTGTTTTTGGGACAGGAATGCATCTACGAACGACTCCCAGTCCTCCATGGTGGGTTCAGTTAAGTCGGTGCTGGGAGAAACTCCAAGGAGCTTAGCGAGTCCCTCACAATCTAAGGGGTCGAGAGAGCGCTGGAGACTTGAAATGCGATCCAGAAGGGGAGTGCGCAGGACTTGTGGGACTAGAAAGTTGATGAAATTCGATTTAATAGATGTCATTGGGGCGTTAGCGGGCAATGTGAGAGTTTCTCGCGACCACGTTCGCAAGGTTTGTTCCTATGCCCAAATCTGTCTCAGTGAGATTATTTGGCGGACGAGGCCACCCACATCTGTCGGTAGCACCATCTTTCCATGACTAAAGATGCGTAGGTTGTTGATGGAACCATTGGATTGAATCCAAGAGTCCCAAAGCCCTTCAATGGCGGTTTCGACGCGCTCTTTAATTCCCGAAAATAGATCTAGCGGGCAGTATTGAATCGTCGCAGTTACTCCTTCGATCTGCTTCAAATGAGCGTGCATACAGGTCCTGCATGTTCGAGTTTTAATCGGTTTGCTCTCGGGTGACAGGTGGATAGGATTCGGCAGGAAACCCCATTTCGGCTTTTGGAGAAATTCGCCATTAGGAACTTCTGGATTATGGTGAATATTCACCTTCACTTCTACGGCACAATATGACCCGCCTATGAGATCAGGAGCTAGAACCCCGGTGCGTCTAGTGCAGTCAATCGTGCTGATATTCCTCCTTCCCTGCGGCCGGAACGATTCGTGGTAGGTAGAGAATGCCTCGATCCACTCTGCTTGCAAAGCCACGACCTGGAGATTTGGCAAATAGGAGGGGTCCAAGAGCCGCGAGATTATTCTTTGTTGGAATGTTATGCTAAAGTCTGGCTGATCATCGAAGACAGGATGAAGTTTGTGGGGTCCCTCCTCGCGAGAAGTCTTTCTGAGGCGCAACGCCTTGCCGGTGAAGATGGCGTGGTGAGGCCCGATGTAAGAGAAGACAATTGTTGCACCACCTTCAGAAATGTACTTCCACTGGGCAGGGGACGTCTTTGAGAGAGAAACGGCCATTCGCCAAGGGCGTGCGAATGCGTGTGCCCAATGGGTTACCGATCCAATAACGGACTTCGCCGCTAACTTGGTGGCGTTGCCGTAAACGACTCAACAACAATTTCCCGCGCAGCAACGAAATCCCTCCAAAGTTCCCCTCTCAACACTGCCTTGTGCTTTGGCCCCCACATCACAATGGCCCCCTCACAGACCTCGGGCTCATCTACAACCTCTGTACAAGTTGGTATGTGGTATCGTATGATAATCTCTTCGTCCTTCTTATCCGTCTTCAACACCCCCAGCACTTCGCATCAGACCAGTGACCCCGCAGGACGCCTCGAACATTCCCGCTCGTTTTCAACGCACCGTCATTCATGCCTCTTCATCCACTTCTGTATTCATAGACGTAACAACTTCAGCCCCCGCATCCTCTGGTGCAGGCACCACGACGGCACCCTCGTCGCCCTCTCCAGTCGCCAGCGCAAAGAAACAACAATTCACGTTCGACCAGGTACATGGACAGGATAGCACCCAGCATACTCTCTTCACCGCCACCGCACAACCCCTCATTTCTCGCTTCCTCGAAGGTTTTAACTGCACGATACTTGCATACGGTCAAACTAGTTCTGGCAAAACATACACTATGACCGGTATTGATCTCGATGCTGATCCGTTGGACCCCACAAACGGCATTGGCATCGTTCCTCGTGCGGTCTCCTCGATCTTTCAGCGCGCCCGCGCCATTAAAGAGGAACGTGGTAGCGCGTGGAGCTACAGCGTCAAAGGCTCCTTTATTGAGATCTATAACGAGGACTTGATCGATTTGCTTGGCGACGACGGTACTGGGGTCAAGCGCGAAGTTCAGATACGCGAGGGAAAAGATGGTTCAATCATCTGGGGTGGTCTTCGTGAGGTCCAAGTCAAGAACGCGACAGAAGTCATGAAGTGAGTATCACGAAGTCCCCACTTTCCTGCCGGTCCACACATTAACTGTGGGTCAGTCTAATTCGTCAGGGAACGTCAATCAGACGGACGAATGAAACGGAAATGAATGCACAATCCTCACGCTCGCATGCCATTTTTTCTTTAACCCTCGTTCAGCGAAAGTATAGAGGCTCTGGCCAACCGCCGCGCTCTTCTTCACCTCTACCTCCCAATGGCCGATCTCCCTCACGCCTGGCTCGTCCAGGTTCCATCCTTGCGGGCTCACCGGGTAATCGCGTTTCTTCACCCACCTTTGGCCGCCCAGGGACGCCAAGCATGTCATCACCCATGGGACGCACGAGTATGCTCCGGCCTGCCAGCTCCCTTGGACACCACGATACCAGAGGGAGTCTCGACGATGACAGCGGTGAATGGGTGACCGTGGTTTCAAAATTCCATTTTGTTGACCTTGCTGGCTCCGAACGTGTAAGCATCGCCAGATGTTGTACTCTTCTCATACTGACTCTTCGGCAGCTCAAACGAACTGCCGCTGTGGGTGATCGTATCAAAGAAGGCATATCCATCAACAGTGGGTTGCTAGCTTTGGGCAATGTGATCTCTGCCCTTGGTGATCCGTCTCGCGCCAAGTCGCATACTGCGTCTCACATTCCATATCGCGACTCGAAGCTTACCCGCCTTTTACAAGACTCCCTTGGCGGGAATGCTCACACTCTCATGATTGCTTGCGTTAGTCCTGTGGAGTGGAACGCTGCTGAGACAGTCAACACGCTCAAGTATGCGAATCGCGCGCGAAACATCAAGAATCGCGCGACGATAAACGAAAAGGAAGAGGGATGGGACGATGTCGAATGGCTTCAAGGCATGGTCACGCGCCTACGCAGGGAACTCAAAGCCATCAAGGAGGGTGCCGTCCTCAGCGGAGAACCCACCGTGCCTGAAATCAGGAGCCCATCTACAATGGAAAGTTCGGCCTCGAAGGGCATGCTTGCCAATTACAACGAGTTGAAAAACAACTACGAGGACCTCCGCGAAAAGTATGTTGCTCGCACTGAGGAGCTCACGCGACTGCGCAGGGAGCACGGAGAGTGGCACCGTGGTTCATCTTCTGGCACTGTAACGGGCATGAGCAAATACGAGGAGATTGTCGGTCCCGTCATCGAGGAATACGAGAAGACAATTGGCGCGATGGAGGCGGAGTTGAGCCTGAACCGCGCCGCTCTCAGGCTTACAAACGATCTCGTGGAGGAGAAGGAAGAAGAACTTAATCAAGTGACGGAGCGAAAAACCGCAGCTGAACTCTATATAGAAGAGTTGCGCACTAGGTTAGCAAAATTGACCGAGCGTGAAGCCTCCACCGAGGTGAGCCACATCGCTTTGCAATTGTCAAGTACCTAATCAAACATGTTTAGGCCTACGTTCACGACCTTGAGGAGAAGATGAAACAATACGACGAATCAAGTGTCAGTTCAAGCGAATCCATAAGCGATCTCAAACGCGAACTCTCTCGCTTCAAGGATGCGGAATTGCACTCTTCAAAGTACATATATGATCTCGAGATGCGCTTGGCCAAGTCAGACGAGTCAGTCCTTGCCCTCCGTGGGCATGTCGAAAGACTGGAGCAGGAGTGCGAGCGTCGACAGGATGAGGTACGGATCTTACAAGAACGACTTGAAGGTCTCAAGAAGGACGGTCAGAGTTGGCGGAGCGATCTCGAAGAGCGCGAGTGCAAAGTACGTGAACTTGAAGCGAAGATGGAAGAATGGAAGGAGAAGAAAAAGGAAGCGGGCGATACATGGGAGCGTCTGGATGGTGTTGCGAGTGAAGTGCAGCAGGAGCGGAAGAGGCTCGAAGTTGACTTGGCCAAAGGTGCCAGCTCGGGGAGTAGCTCCGTCTCTGGGACATCGACTCCAGGAGGGCCGGAATTTGCGCTCGAAAACCAGCTAGTAGCACTCCAGCAAGCCCACACTGCCACACTCGCCGATCTTTCCTCTGTTACCGCCAAATATCGTGATGCTCTCCGCGAGATTTCCGACCTCGCTGCTCAAATACAGGAGGCGAAGCTCAGCAATCCTGCGTTGACTGACTCCCCAGATCGGTCGATTGATCTTGGTTCACACAGGCGCCGGATGACAGGGGGACGGTTGAAGGAAAGCAGCGAATCTCCACTGAACAGTGCAAGCAGGCGCCATTTTTTTCGTCAGGCGGCCTCAACAGAATCCCTGCATTCGAGGTATGTTTTCTTCTATCTAACATAGTGTAGCATATTAATATGATTCTCGGCAGGTCGCTCTCCCAGTCGGTTTCGCTATCGCAGGAATTGTCATCAGCGCGTTCACGCAAAACGTCCTTCTCCAGCCATGGAACGAGTAGCCCCACGCAGTCCCCGCACCGACCCAATCTCTCAATTTCCCTTCCTTCCCTTACGGTCTCGTCCCATGAGCGGTCAGCGGCAAGCCTCGAAAAGGAGATCATGCGTCTACAGGATGTACTCAAAGAACGCGAGCAAGAGATCGCTCATCTAGAGATCTCGCTAAAGGAGAAAGAAGCTGTCGTGCCCTTACCGTTGAGCTTGCCGGAAGCAACAGCCTCACGTACTGCCGACAACATGGACAGCCCTTCCGTAACTTTGTCGCCAAGAACGATCAATCAGTTCGACGAGATCAAGACCGTTTTACAGCAAGGGCCAGGATCGGACAGTGCGGACGTAATGAGCAACCCAGAGTCCGATGAACCGTTAGATCGACTTAACGAATTAATGCGGTATGTCACTGCATCACAGTCCACCCAACAGCAACTCACCGAGTTCTCAGCGCAATGGCCCAAAAGGAGTCTCATCACCGCGAGACTGTTGAAGCACTTAACGAAGAGCTGAAATTCTTGCGACGACAACATGACGAGCTGACAGCTTTATCGAGTAACCAGGTACTTTTCAAATTAGTAGAATGCCATGCAGATACTCACCTTACGCTTAGACGATTAACATGTCCAATGAACTTGGTAGCCTGCGCCGCAAACACGAAGATTGTCTTGTGCAGCTTGAAGAAGTCGAACAACGCAAAGCCGGGCTTCAGAACGCTCTCGAACAGGCCAAGGATGAACATGTCCGGGCCGTAGAACAACTTCGCTTAGACCACGAAGAACTACTGGGCGTCAAAGAGAAGGAAGTCGACGAACTCGTTGCCCGTCTCAACGAAGAACATGCATCCTCCTTAGCTTCGCTACGCGACCAATTATGCGAAGCGGCGTTTGCGTTGGAGAGGGCCCACAATGACCACGCCGAAGCCTTTGGACGTCTGAAGGCTGAGCATGAGGACGAGCTACGCCGTCGTCTTGACGAAGCTGATGCCGCTCTTGCTAAGGTTCTGGAACAGCATGAAGGTGTTCTTAGCGAGACCAAGGCCAGCCACGATCAGGTTTTGAAGAAGAAGGACGATGAAATGGCGGCAACCGAGGAGGAATATTACAACGGATTGGTTCGGCTTAGGACCGAGCACGCGGCAGCGTTCGAGCAGCAAGCTGCCCAGGCCAACATCGTGTTGGAAAGATTACGCGACGACCACGCAGCCGAACTCCGAGTCGCTGATCTAACCCGAGAGGGCTTACTCTCCGAGTCGCAATCTGCGCAAGCCGACACAATCAAGGATATCCAAAAAGAGCATTCCGCTAGTCTAGCTAAGAAGGAAGCTGCGTTCGCTGATGACCTGGAGAAAGTCAAATCACAGCATGCCGCCGCTCTATCCAAGGTTCAAGAGGAGTCTAAGAAGGAACTAGAGCAATTTCAACGGGCACTGGTCAAGGCCCAGGAGGAGTACGAGACGTCCATCTCACGATCGCGCGAACAATCTGAAGCTTCGCTGTTGGCCCTACGGGAGCAACAAATGGCTATCCTCAAGGAGGTCGAGTCTGGACATGGGCGAGATATTGCGACCTTGAAGGCTTCTCACGAAGGGGCTATCGCTACGCTCACTTCCCAGGCAGAACATGATCGCAGAGCGCTGCAGCAACGTCACGCAGAGCAATTGACAGAGCTCCGTGGTACCCATGAAAGAGCGTTGAGTGAGCTCACCGCCAGCCTTACAGCTCAGCACGACAAGGCAATGCAGGATGCCCTCGTTGATGCAGAGAAGGAGCGCTCCGTGTTGGCGAAGGCCCACGATGAAGAATTGGCTGCCTATCAAGCAGAGCACGAAAAAACCATTTCTTCGGTGCTACGCGACCTCCAGGAGAAGCATGAGAGTGAACTGCAGGAATCCCTGTCCAAAATCCAGGAAGAACGCGCTACCCTCATCAAAAATCATGATGAACAGATGACTGCTATCCAAGCCGAGCATGAGAGAGCTTTTGGCGACCTCAATGCTTCTCTGTTGGCGGAACGAGAAAGCAACCAAATGGCGTTGGAATCGGCGAGGCTGCAGACGGAACAGCTCATTACTGTAGAGAAGGAACGCCTCACAAGGGTGCTTGAGGAGCTCGAGAGAAAGCACCAGGAGGAACGCGAGTCAGTGGACAAGAATCGGGAGTTACTCATGGATGAGCTAGCATCTCACAAGGCCGCCGCGGAGGAGCACCTGCTCGCTCGCGAACAAGCTCGCATCGCACACGAGGAAGCCCTATCCGAACAGTCAGAAATTGTCACGAGTCTACACCAGGACTTGTCAGATGGCCACAACGAGCGGGAGGAGCTGGCCAAGGAAGTCGAATCGCTCAAGGCCCAGTTGGGAGCCACTCGCAGTGAACAAGCCGACTTGATTCAGCAGGCATCCAACCGGGACTCGTTGGTGGACGAGCTGGAGAAACATCGCTCAGTCCTCGCAGAATTGCAGCACAGTCTCCAGCGAGTCAAAGACGAGAAGGATGCGATTCAATGCGAAAAAGATGCGATTCAAGAGGAAAAGGCCAAACAAGAGGGCATAATGAGGGACCTGCAGGTTCAACTCTCCCGAATCCCGACTGCGCGCAACGCTCCACCTTCACCCACCTCCCCTATTCGCCCCCCTCAGGAGCGCGTGCTTTCGTCGTACAGTCGTGTCAATGGCCTTGCTACCAAACTTCCTCCTCCAACGCCGCCTCCTTCCGTACCGCCACCGCCTGCGCCCAAGATGGCTTCGTCACTGGCCCATCAGCCTTCCACATCATCCGCCACGTCTTCCGCTGCATTATCTCCTTCTTCCTCCCGAGACTCGGACATCAATTCGCCAGCAACCTCCATGCAACTGTCTACAATCAGCGGACATGCAGCGACGGTGGTTGCGGATACGGAGCTCGCTCAACAGCTCCAGGACCAAGGCAAGCAGATGGAGGAGCAGGAAGCGATGATCAAGACGTTGAACAAGCAGCTGACGCACTGTGAGGCCGATCTGCAGGCTCATATGGACACTGTTAACAAGATGGAAACCGATCTTGGAGATTCCGAGAAGAACCGTAAGTCTTGGTTCTCCCCAATCCGTATCTTTTTACTCACGTTTTCTGTCAGTCCGAAAAGCTCGTATGCAGGCCACAGAACTAGCCCGTGAACGCGACAACCTCAGCAGCCAAGTAGAGAACCTCCGAAATGAGCTCGCAGAAGCTAGGCGCGAAGTTACGCTGGTCCGACGGTCGGTTGTCGAAGAGAAGCAGTCCCTCGAGCAACGTCTAGACGAAGAACGCAGAGCCAAGGAACGGGTTCGCCATCAACTAGACGCACGCATGGACGAACTCTCAAAACGGAAGTCCAAATTTGTGTGCATATAGCATATAGATGATCTCTTGTTGCCGTCCCGTACTCATGTTACTTGTCTCTCATTTCTACCTATACCGTCTTCGTTGTCGCCGTGAGAGTGACTCATCGCACCCCAATTCCCTTCTCTTTACACTTGGAATATCGGTCCTTTGGTAATTTACATGTTAGAAACTATACCCGCGCTTGCGCGTGTCCCCTTTATGTACCATCCTACGTTTCCCTTGCCGCTTTGTTACTTCATATGTTTTACCTATTGTGATTCGCACCGTGATCTAGTTAGCGCAACTTGGATCAGGCCCAGCGCCTTCTTTTGCCTGAGTCGGGAGGATATGGATATTAATGTGCATTCAAAATAAATATCTGGGTTGAACGGAGGGGAACGTGTCCAAGCATGAGAGGCAACATCAAAATCGCACGCTTGTCCAATTCGAGCAGTTTCGAGAAATGCAGCGGCGCTTCCCATCACCGAACCGTACAGGATTGTATTCTTGTCTCTCTGCTTCACTACCATCTTACATCGATACCCCTCTCATGATTGCCCTTTATCGTTCCCCATCCTTTGTTACCCGAATAACGCGGATGTATGCCAGTGGCCGCCCCTGTGCTTCATGGGTTCGCTGGTCGAGCAGTGGTCCACAAGCGATTCCTAAGGTTTTGCCAACTTTCTCTTTACAAGGAAAAGTCAGTAGCAATACTTTCTTTTCGAGAAAAAAAAAACATGTAATCATTCAGGTGACAGGTTTGCCTCGTGACCGGAGCTGCTCGGGGACTTGGGAACGAGTTTTGTCGCGCCTTCATGCGGTCGTGAGTATTCTATCGCAGGTATTGCAAATAGTGAGGCCGTTGAGGCTTTGTAAAGGGGGTGTAGCTCCATCGCCCTCCTTGATCTCAAGCAATCCGAAGCACAGAAAGCCGCCGAAGAACTTGTTGAGTTCGCAGGCACGTGTTCACAATTGCGCTCCTCCCTTTTGTGAGGATGGTTTCTCAGGTCCCCGGAGCCAGCGAACACTTGGAGCTCGACGGGCTGAAGGTCGTCGGCTTGGAGTGTGATGTGTCTTCGGAAGAGTCCGTGGCGGATGCTTTCGCGAGAACACTCGGGGCATTCGGACGTGTGGATGCTGTCGTTGCGTCCGCTGGTAAGTAGATTTATCACTTCGACCGCAACGCCATGACCGAGGTGACCAGGGATCGTTGAAAATTACCCCGCCCTCGAGTGCGCCCCTCTTCTGTCCCCCGTCTCTGGAAATTTCTTCATGTCATGCGCATGGGTAGCTATCCATCGGATCGCATCAAGCGCCTGTACGACATCAATGTCCACGGTGCTTTCTTCACGGCTCGGGAAGCTGCCAAGTGCATGATTCCGCAAGGGGGAGGTAGCATCATCCTGATAGCCAGCATGAGCGCCAACGTGTGTCTACCCTTCC
>Ga0307510_10007696_pt1 | contig 12846 bp, 10 predicted proteins | sample 12_EM_MG_FD_207224 | JGI IMG/M metagenome (GOLD analysis project Ga0307510, IMG submission 207224) | Populus trichocarpa ectomycorrhiza microbial communities from riparian zone in the Pacific Northwest, United States - 12_EM | ecosystem: Host-associated > Plants > Roots > Unclassified | place... | reverse complement strand
ACAGCGATCTTGAACCCCCCCCCCCCCCCGGCGGAACATAAATACGAATTTCAATTAATTTTGATGTAGAGCTTCCAATCACCGATGCATGTCATATTGAGACACAGATCCATTATTGGTAAAGATAAAGATTGCAGAGGATTGGTTATATAATATTGCAAAAATGGTAACAGAGATGCAATTAAGACTACACAATCAATGAGATTGCATTTCATCCTACTAAATTAGCCAAAATCAACAGCAAATTACATCTCGATTATTTTTTATGTAGAGCTTCCAATTACTGATGCACTTCTAATATTGAGACACAGATCCAAAATTGATAAAGATAAAGATTGTACAGGGTTGGTAATATAATATTGCAAAAAAAAGGTAGACTATATCCCAGGTCAAAGCTTTTTGACTACACAAAGTCCAACATTTCACATCATTGGTGCAACACCTCACCCATACAATATCCAATATCTCAACAAAGAGACAAGTTCCTATGTATCAGCAGCAATTATTTTCAAAATCAATGATGAATTAAAATAATTCAATGGATGCCCAGTAAAGTAGTCAGAGACTGAGAATACCTTCTCTAAAAACAATTTCAATCTGAAACTCATATCAATGGCATTAGTAAATATCAAAACTTTTTTCTGAACCAGATCCAGCTTCAAAAGAGCAAGAATATGAACTAACTTGTCACGATCACCACATGAAACCTGAAAAAGATATGAAAGAGTTGTAAAGCTCATTGATACCCTTGTTCAACCATATATTACGAGGCTCGGATGATTGATATAGATAAGAAACGCTAAAAGTCCATACGACAAACCATAGGAATCATAACCAGAAGTTTTGCTTTGACTGATTCTGATAACTACAAGATGACAGTGTTGTCAATGCGATACCTGACAAGACACGTGTGACTACATGTGCTCCACCATTACCCAGGTTTTGTACCTAAACTGACAAGTTTGGTGGCAAATGTGATATATATTAAGAGAGGAAACGCAGCAGGTTTCTGCACCAGTGGCTGAATGCTGAGAACTAAGGTTCGTTTAATAGGTGGAGACAGCATTTAATATACGGGGAATTTTGGGGTTTATGCTGATGACAAGATGATTAAGGGCTGATTATAACGAGAGCTGGAGGGAACTTGTTTGAATCTTAAAAAGCCCCCTCTTCCCCTCCCCCCTTCATCAATAAAACCTTGTGCGATGGTAGAATTCCATACTTGAATGGGGAGCGGTAGTTTATGCTTTGCTTTCAAATCATTACTAGAGGCAAGCCAGTGGTAGTGCATATATTTTTTATTCTCTTTATATTCCAATCTTCTTTTAGCTGGTTCCCAAGGATTACAGAGGGATTTCAGTTTAAGGCCAATTATGTTATTGTCAGTCTCAAAGCCAAATATAACCAAAGTTCCATCTGGAGCTGCCTAACAAGGAACAAAAATTCCATCTGAAAGTTGTTTTTATCTTATAGCTGCTTTAGTCTCCCAAAAATAAAATAAATAAGGGTGCAAAATAATTCACAAAAAATATACATGGGTCACATCAGAAAAAAAAACTCAAATGGAGCAATCACTTCTCATATCCTCCAGAAAAGGCTATAGAATTCCTTACCCAAAATTGCTGAACATTTTTGGGGATAACTTCATCCTTGACACCTTCAACTTCTGGCAAGGTCAAAACATATGGATTATGCAGAACGAGCTTCTTCAGTTTGTCAACATCAGCACTGAAACAACAAATGCCAAAATAGCATGCATGAAATCTCTCAATCGAAGAGTGATGAGCATAAAGACTTCATTTTATCAATATGAACTTCGATTGGGTAAAAAAAGATGAAAGGAAGAAAGTTTCGAGACTTGCTAAAGTATAAATTGAAGGTACCAAACAAAACATAAGTAAAAGGAGGGAGGGAGAGTGCCATAATCAACACACCTTGACGTTGCAGACATAAGAAGGCATTGACAACGTCTTGGGACAAGAGCAGTAAGAGCTTTGAGATCTTCTTCATAGCCAAATGACAACAAGAGATCTGCCTGAAAATAAATAGATATTAATGAATCATTCAAGGAAACATATAGCAGATGTCTTTTTTAAGAAATTGATAACTTAGTATCTGAAGTTCCATCCATAAGAAGGTAGAAGAAACCGTAGAAATCTAAATTGCACACACATAGCACATGTACTCGATCAATATCAATAGACATAACACTGTCATTTTCATCAAAACCCCATTATTTTAACAAATGCAATCTAGTTGAATTCAGACAATGTATTATCATCAGAAATCCCAACTTCCATCTATCATGAATGAATTACAAGGATAAGCATCATCACAAACACCAAGTTCTCACCTCATCAAGAACAAGAATTTCAAGTGAGTCATTAATAGATTCCGATTTTAGTACACCAACTGACAAGGACTTGGCTACACAAGAAGGAGTAGACACCAAAATATCGGGCGGCCCAGCCAACGCGTTCCGCTGCAAGCAAGCAAGCTAGCAGTCAACCAATTATGCTGAATATCACTAAAAATTAAACATGTAACTTTTTAATGAACCAACCAAATCAGAAGCAGGCATGTTGCTAGTCAACTGAACAACTTTCAATTGAGCTTTACAGGAATCAATCAGCGACGAAACCTCCTTATAAACCTGTTGACATAACTCTCCACTTGGCACCAGAATAAATGCTGAAGGTGAAAGCTTTTTTCGATTCGAATCAGCCGTACTGAGAAGCTTCTGAAGCAAAGGAAGCAAGTAAGCTAATGTCTTCCCTGACCCTGTTTTCGCTCGTGCAACCACGTCTTTCCCTTGCTAATGATATTCAAAACAATTAATTACAAAAATGAATGAATAAATAAATAAATAAAAGTTAAAAAGAAAAAGAAACTGACAAGTATTAGAGGAATAGCGGCTCGCTGAATTGGAGTGGGCTCTGCAATGCTAATTTCTTTCTTGTTTAGGGCACGAATTAGCCTAGGGTCTAACCCTAACTCTTCAAAGCTCTGTGCTTCGTCGTCTTCTTCTTCTACTACATCCGGTTCCTCGTTTAATTGTATTTCTTGTTTGTGTTCGCTCTCTTTTTCCTTTTTCTCTTTAGTTTTATCGGCCTTCACCATTTTTAAGTTTACGCAGAAAGATGGAGGGAGGGAATATTAGGGTTTTTGAGGAGGAAGAAGAGGAGAAGGGTTTTAAACTTGTGGGTCGGGTTTTATTTAATTGAACTAAGACCCGTTTTAATAAACATCAAAACTGACCCTTTTTTAAGGGTCCAATTTCATTCCAATATAGTTTGTTTGTTTTTTCGGTTTGACTTGTTATTTAAATTATGTTTTTTTTAAATTAAATTATTTTTTATGTGATTTTTTGTGATGATTTTGGTGTTTTGATTTTAAAAATAAAATAAAATTATTTTAATATATTTTCAATTAAAAATAATATTGTAAAGATATAATGTATTTAATTACTAAATATAAATATATATGAAACAAGTCGTATTTATTTTAAAAAAACAAGTATAGTTATTACTTGAGGTTTATTTGGGGTAAGTCCAATCATAGTTTGAGTAGGGTAAATTGAGTTAGTATTATATTTTTAAAAAAAATAAAATCAAAACAATATTATTTAAAAAAAATTTAAAAAAAATATTAGGTTTTTACTGTATTTAACCTGAGTTGTGAATTAACATAAGTTTTTAAACATATTATATTATATCAAATATATTTTTTATTATTTTTTAAACCCGGACCAAGCATAACCATAAAATGACTGTTCCTAAATCAATTTATTTGGCTGGTTTAATAACTAAGTATAAGTTGCAAGAGTATACAAACCTGCAGTCAAAGATTTTTATTAAAAAAAAAAACCCCGACATTCTAACCGGGTAGGGATTGTAACGATGGGCCCACATCCAATCTAAACTGTCCTTCTGGGAGGCCCAGCCCACATATTTTCTTTTTCATTCTTATAGTGAAACGACATAGCACGAGAAACAATTAGAAACGATGGAAGCGCGCAATACAAAACGACGACGGATGGTTGTTATCCAGTAGTAGCAGTAGCAGTTGAAAGAGAAGGTGGAAGAAGAAGAGGAGGAGGAGGAGGAGGAGGAGGAGAGGAAACATTGAAAGAAGAAAGCTCGGCTTCAAAAAAAGAATGGAGCTAGTAGCTTTAAACCTCTCTACAAAAATTCCAAGACAGAAACCAACCTTCCTCTCTACAACAACAAAGACTCTTCTCTTTCGCAATTATCATTACCAGTTACGAAGAAGAGCAAGTAATCATTTTCGATTTCAAGCCAGGAATAAACAGCAGCAACAACTCTTGATTAGTCAAATAGATTCGGAAAGTGAGCTGGAATTCGACAGCGATGAAGATGAAGACGAGATGTCGTCTGGTTTGTTATCATTAAGCGTGAAACCAGACAGGAACACGGCTTTGCTTGATGATTACGAGATTGAAGAACTTGCCTTTCATGATTCCTCCAATTCTAATCATCGTAGCGGTCAGTCAGTTACTGAATTTCTTTTTTATTATTATTAAAATAAAACAAAATTTGGGTAAAAGGATGGAAGGATTGTGGTGATGTAGGGTACGTGGCAGTGGTAGGGAAACCGAATGTAGGAAAGAGCACGCTTTCGAATCAAATGATAGGACAAAAGTTGTCGATTGTTACTGATAAACCTCAGACTACTAGACATCGCATTCTTGGTATTTGTTCCGCTCCAGATTACCAGGTTTCCTATTTTTCTTTTTCTTTTTCTTTTTTTGAGTGTCTGTGTTTTGTATCGTGTTATTTGGTTGTGTAATGTTGAATAATTGCGGAACCATTGTCAGAAAATTGAAACCCAGAATTCCCAAAGCTGTTTAAGTTAATTTCCTTTTACAGAGGGGGACATTAGAGTAGAAAGTTGTGATTTTTAGATTGTAAATATGATTTTATTCTTCGCTGTGTCTTACTTTGCTCTACAATTATTGCCTATTGGATTTGTTTGTTTGTTGTGTTTAACACGATATAATGACAATTTTGCCAGCAGGATAAGTAAAATCATCTTTCATGAATTGATGTTGAGTGTTGAGCAATTTTTCCTAGGGTAATCTAGTTATTGTAGAGTGTTGCGTTGGTTAATGCCTTTTAGCTTGTGCATGTTGTAATGAGAAGCTTGCGTTCCTCCTTGTTGGAAGACGTGGTGAATGGTCTTTAGATATGTAGGAAAACGATTTGTAAGAAAACCAGAACCATTGAAAGAAAATTTGAAATCTCTAGGCTAAGCAATTGAATGACTGAGTTATTTTAGATATGAGCTAATCATATTTTTCTTATAAATTGTAAGAAATATTGTAATGATGCTTTTTTCACTGTTTACGTTACCGCTTTAGACATAAAGAAAAATTGATGATACTTAAATACATGATTGCTTAGTTGCTCAATGCGGATCACCTGACTGAAAGGTTTGCTTGTAGATGATACTTTATGATACACCAGGTGTTATCGAGAAGAAAATGCACAAGTTGGATTCTATGATGATGAAGAATGTTAGGAGTGCTGCCATCAATGCTGACTGCGTGCTAGTTATTGTTGATGCTTGCAGAGCACCTGAAAAGGTATGCTAATTGTTTGTGCAATTATTTGCAGTTCTTTCTTTCAACTTTTCTTCTAAATTCCATTTCTTGATTAGATTGATGAAATGCTGGAAGAAGGTGTGGGAAACCTCAAAGACAATGTGCCCACTTTACTTGTATTGAACAAGAAAGACTTGATCAAACCTGGTGAAATTGCAAAGAAACTTGAGGTTAGATCTTTTTGATTGATACTTATTTTGGCATGATAAGTTGTCTTCATTATTTATGTTTGATAATTGTCTTTTCTTTCTTTCCTTTTGGTTTATGTCTTTTGATCATTATTACCCCAATAATAAGATGATTTGCCAAGTAATGTAATTAAGAGATAACGGGTAGATCAAACTTGTCCTCGAGGTGTCACCTCTTCTTCTACATCTGTGATTGCACTTACCTACATTTAGGTTCTTCTGACATTGATAAAATATCCTGTCCATTAACACAAGAAAATCAGAAGTTAAATGTATGGTCAGTCGGTGCATTGGCTGTAAATATGAATCAAAAGTTAAATCTTACATGTATTTTGGTGGTTGATTTCATATGATTGTAATGATTTGTGCTAAATGCAATAGTGGTTATGATAGCAAATTGTCAGTGTCATGTTGGATGTTCTATGGTCTTGTCTTGCCAGAGAATATCTACTGTCCTAAAAAGTGGTATTTTATGTTTTCTATGCTTCTTTAAATAACTGATCCGATCCCTAAAGATTTCACTTTTTTGCAGTGGTATGAGAAATTTACAGGTGTTGATGAGGTCATACCTGTGAGTGCCAAATTTGGTCAAGGAGTGGAAGATATCAAGGAATGGATACTTTCAAAACTTCCCATGGGGCCAGCTTATTATCCAAAGGTACACTGAATTGAACTACATGTTTCTTTTTTTCCCCTTTTTTCTCCGAGAAAATGTTTTTTTCTGAGTAAACGTATACGTAGTCTCTGGAGGTAGTTAGTGGTCTACTGTGGGTACTCCACCTTAAGTTAATCATTTGAACTTAACGACATGAGCGAAACAGTATATTATCTGGAGCGCCTGGTCCACTAGTGGTTAATTAATTATAAAATATGAGAAAGAGAACCACGAAACTTAACTTCCATTTTTGCTATGCATTACACCTTAAAGAAGCCAGCAGTAAGGAACTCCGTCGAACTTCCATTATTTGAGTCTTCTCTTCCATCATTTGAGTCTTCTCACTGGTGCCACTGACATGGTAAGACATTGCCTTGTTTATTCTTGTCTTATCTGTTTGTGATCGCAAATGATATAAGCAATAGTGCCATCTGTGGTTGGCTTTGGATTCTTTTCCTTATTTTCCTATTATGTTTTCACACATTAGGCTGTTTGTGCTTTGACATTCTCAGGACATTGTTAGTGAGCACCCAGAAAGATTCTTTGTAGCTGAAATTGTTAGAGAAAAGATCTTTATGCAATTCCGCAATGAGGTTCCTTATGCATGTCAGGTAAACAATGGTGTCCCAAGGTTGGCTTATAGCTTCTGCTCCTCAACCCACCAAAACCAGCTTTAGTTGATGAATAACAACGAAGGTTGGTTTCTCTGTGTACCCTGTAGGTCAATGTGGTCGGCTATAAAGCTAGGCCAACAGCCAAAGATTTTATTCAAGTGGAGATTGTTGTGGAGAAGAACACACAGAAGATCATTATCATTGGAAAAGTAAGTTGGCCTTTTAGTTATGGAATGGATCATGAAATGGCAAGCTGTTCAAGTGCATGTATGACTTGGTATATTAATGAGATCTCAAGAAGCTATTGCTTGACTGATTTAAACCTTGATGACTGTTTTAGATTGTACTGGATATCAGAGATGCAATCCAAAGATTAAGTGTGTGTGCCTGTAAACACGCATGTGCATAACATTTTGTGTAGTTCTTTTTTTTTTTTTGGTCTCAATTCAAGTGCACTAACCACTGCAGGAAGGGAAGGCTTTGAAATTACTTGCCACAGCTGCTCGGCTGGACATTGAGGATTTCCTTCAGAAGAAAGTATATCTTGAGGTAAAGAGTTACTCAGTAACAACTTCATAATCATCAGTCATACATCGTTACTTGGCCACTCTGTTTTGTTGATTGTTTAGTTTACCTTGACATGTTTCTGAATCAGACATGTTGTAAAAATAAACATTGACACTGTTCCCTTCCCTCCAAATATGAGGGTAAATACAGAAAAACCAAATACTAATTTCCAATGTGAGTACATACCTGAAAGCTAACACTGTGTATCCACGTAAATGTTCTTATTCCATATTGCATTTTCAAACTTTAGTTTTAAGATTTTTATCTTATAATTTACCTAATGCATGACTCATTTTTTAAACAGATAGAAGTGAAAGTAAAAGAGAATTGGCGGCAAGATGAAGGGCTTTTGAAGTACTATGGCTATGGAGGGCAAATTAGCGCATTATAGCATGAAGTTTTTATCAATTTGTCTGCATTCAACCGGTGCAAGTGAAGCTGCCACACCACTGTAAAATTGTTACATAGAGTTCATTTCAATTTTCCATTTGCTTTGATCTTTTCCAGTTAATAGAAGCCTTGTCGATCCTCTCTGTAGTTAGGACAGCTATTGTTGTAACTTGTAACCTTCGCTGGAAAATTTTGTCCGTCCATGGGCGTTGCTCTGCCCCATTCTCTCTGCGTGAGCGAAAAACACCAGCCATATCTTCTTGTTGTTGCTAGTCAAGTTTGAGACAGTGGCTTAAAAGTGGGCATGGCTATAGATCTTGGGCCAAATGGTTTGACCTCATGGGCGACTCCCTTTAGAATTGAAGCATCCAATCTACGAAAAAGGGTGTAGGTCTTTCCCCTCTAGGGTTAGAAAATACTAGGTATTTTAGGTTGAATCATTTTTTAAACTATAAAAAGTCAAAGTCAAAATTTGATGCATACCACCCGAAATATTTAAATGATAATAAATTGGTTGATGTATTTTTTTAAAAAAAAATTGAGAATAGATTGAATTAATTTACGTCAATTATGGTTAATTTATAAAATCTGTAATTCAGGGTATAAGATTATAATGAAACCCTTAGACCTAAATTAAATGTTGTTTTGCTTTTAAGAATATTTTAGTTAAATAATTTAATTGTGTAACAAAGTTATAAGAAGAAGGTAATAGTCATGATTAATTCAAAAATATCTAATCCACAGTAATTAAAGAGGAGGGTGAGTGTGAGATTTTTTGAAGGATAAAATAGTAAATTTATTGTTTCAATCCATAACAATTGACATAGACGAATCTTTTAAACATAGATTTTTAAATTCACAACTTTCAACTAACAACTTTTTTTAGTTATTATTGATATTAATTAAAATACCAAATTTTCCCTTAAGACAAAATGTTTATAACGAGAAAATAATAATAATATGAGATTATCAAAGCCCTTAAAGTCAAGCTTTAAAACTTTTTTTTTTATTTTAAGGGCAATAAAATAATTGCATTGTTTTTTGGAAAGTGAAATTTTTTTTTTTTTAAAAAAAAAGCTAGACTTAAATTAAGTGTTGTTTTGCTTTTAAAGATATTTTAGTAATTTACTTATGCAACAAAGTTATAAAAAGAGAGTAGTAACCTCAATCAATTAAAAAATGTCTAATTCACAATAATTGAAGGAGGGTATATGTGAAATTTTTTAAATGACAAAACAGTAAATTTATTGTTTCAATCCAAAGTAATTGGCCTAGACGAAACTTCTAAACATGAATTAATCTTTCAAATTCACAATCCGTGAAATCATAAATTTGGGTTCAATTAAGAAGCTCAATTATCAATCAATTTAATGTTATAAGATGAAATAAAAAAAAAGTTTCAATTTAAAAAATTTAAAAATAGAAATAAAAAAAATGAGTATCAAATATGAAAGGAAAAAAAAACGAAGGATGGTGAAATTGAAAAAAAAACAAATTAAAAAACTATCTCAAATAAAAAAAAAACAACAATAAAAGGAATATACATCAAATTTGATAGACAAAAAAAATTAAAAGAGGATCAAATTGAGAAAAAAAGTCTCATTTTGAAAAATTAGTTAAAATAAAAAAAAATAGGAGTAAAAAAAAAAAACAGACCAATTCCAAAGAAAACAAACTTAAAAGGTTAATTTGCAAATCTGGAAGGTCAGACGTGGATTTCTAAAAGAAGAAAAAAATAAAAGAAAAAAAAGTTGTCAACGCTGAACCGAATGTCTGTTGATTATATGCGCTAACTAAAAAGGAAGAGGACGTTAAGATGAATCGAATGACACGGGAAAACAATAGTTTTGACCACCAAAATCAGTTAGACGTGCTACCCAAAAACAATTGAGCAACTGCCCGATGCAATACACACATTAGTAGCTTTTTTTATTTTTTTATTTATCAAAATACCACATGATCTGAAACCAAATAATAATTAAGAAAAACCATTAGAAAATCACAAATAAGCTCATGCAGGAAAATCTTGATTCAAAGGGCAATAAAATCATTGCATTGAGCTTGAAAAGTGATACATAAAAAAGAACCCCTGGATCATTGTTAAGTGTTTTTTTTTTTAAGATCAATCAAGTAATTTAATCATGAAAATACCACCCGGATGCCCCTGATTAATGACTAATAAACCCAGAAAAAAGGCTCATTCACTCAGTAAACTAGTAAAGCTAGTTAATTGATTTTCCTGGTTAAGAACAAAGATATAACTTGACTGTTTCAATAATCAAGAGTGAATTATATAGTAGGTTTAGGTTCTGTTAATGCCACCAAGTGATCAAGGACTAAATGTCCTTCTAGATGCTTCACATACTGCTGGTAAATCCCAGAGCTGTAGTTTTCAGTGCACGGCCAGACTTCACATGCCACATGTCTTCAGACAGGTTAGATCTCTCGAAGCCCTAATTAACCTGTCGGCTCCTAAGTGACGAAATTCCACACCACAAAAAAGGGTGGTGATGGCCATGCACCTGTCACTTAGCAGAATCTGATGATGACACCATCTATCGTCTTCCCAGCTCTTATTTTGTCTTAGATTTGGTGTGATTGGGTTTGTCCCACCATTGATGATCCATGTTCCTTCGCACAAGCTTGGATTGTGCTTGGATCATATAAAAAGTTGATATCTTGACAGGGGCCACAAGGAAGAGTGGTAAAATTATGAATTCTATTTTTTACCTCTCCCCTCTCTCCCCTCTCTCTCTCTCTCAACAAAACACCCTAATTTGGGTTGAGTTGATGTCGGCTACTTAAAGCCAATTCCATTCTTTCTTTGAATTTTTCTTTTTTTTATTCCTATATATGAGAGATTTTTCTCCCTCTTTTGTTTATTTTTACTATCAAAACTTGGTATTTTTTTTTTAAAAAAAAGATATGATTACCCTTTTAAATTGGAGTTCTATATATCCTGTTATTCTAAAGGAATTGACATTTATTGGCAATGCTAGGAGGAGGCCAAAATTTACCATCCATGAGGCCTAGTAGTGCATCTCCTTCCTCGGTTGTCTCTAAGAGCAAGATATTTGTCTACATGTATAATTTGAAAGAAAAATCATACTTTATGAAAGTTCAAATATCCTTATTTTTTATCCATCATGAATTGGCAGATGTTGCTTAAAGGATCATAACTCACCAAAATTGTGAAGATTTTTAACATATTTCTTTAACATATATTAAAAAAATAATATACTTTCTATCCATTTGATATTATCATATATTAAAAAAAATAAAAAAAAATGGTGGGACCATGAAGGGGAAGGGCACTATAACTCACATGGGTTCAACAATGAAATCCATGAACTTGTGACGCGTTGGTGGGTAAGATGGAGACGTTAAGAGCATCAAATTTCTGAAGGTGACCTTTCTCTATCAAGATTTAAAGGTATTTACTGCTGATTTAAAAATTTACTTGATTAATTATTTTAGAATCAAAGTGATATTTTATAATTAGAATATTTTTATAAATCCTGTCGAGTTAATTTTAAAAATTAAAAAGAAAAAAAAACTATTTTCTTTTAAAGTAAAATTTTCATTTTTTAAAAGGTTAGGTTCATATATATATATATATATATATATGAACCTAACCAATAACCAACAACCAACAGATTAGACCTTAACCAATAACCAACAGTGTCTTTGTACTAGCTAAAGCTACATGAACACATACATGCATGTGTTTCTGTATTTGTTCTATTCAATGAGCATGGTGAATGATTGGCCTGCCATGCCATGCCCTTCATGAAAAGCTCTCTCTCAGAGACCATCATGGCTAATGAAGTATTGATCAAAAGGCTACTGGGTTCATCTTTGTTGCTTGTTGAAATTGAATGGCTGCTATATCGCCAGCTCTTATAGAAGATGGCAAAGGGTTATCTAGTACTTGGTCTGGTTTTGCTAAGGTTACCAGATGTGTACGGACATGGACCATGGTTGTTGGGTGGGTTCTGGACATTGAACCACCCATGATACGAGCAAACCCGTCGTAGTTACAGCAAAGAGGTGGCAACTTAAGAGAAATGCAAATAAGCAACGGGGTTAAAGAAGTAACCAGCTATTATACTTAAAGAAAGATGCCAAATGCTTTATTAAAGGAAAGAAAGACAAATGCAACACTAGAATTTTCAGCAAGGAATTTCAAACAGGAAGAAATTTGGGACGTCTTTATTTTTTGTGTGAAAACAATGCATCAAACGGTTGCGATAAGACTAGAATCAACGTAGCTTCTTCTTGATATTTCATATTTGCTATAGGCATATTAAACCTAGCCCGGTTTGACGAGGCCATTTAGAATTTGATGTAAGCTAGTTTTATTAAAAAAAAGAACTGATTTGTTATTTGGTAAAAATTTATTGTTTTTTTATAAATTATAATAATATTATTCTAAATTTTTTAAATAAATACTTTTATCTAATTCAAACTCGAGTTCATTCGTGAAACTGAAATTAAATATCAATCTAACAATTTAGGTGATTGCTATGCTTTATGCCATGAAAATGGCCGTGATTTATGGAGACGATGACAATGTGTTTGTGATGTATGGAAAAAGAGATGGTAGTGGGGACGCCAAAGGGATAAAAGAATTTTACCTTGGAGGCTTAGAGGAAAGATATTGGATTGGTGGCCTTTTCAAGGTTCTGTTTTACATGGCAGAAAGAACAAGAAAAAAAAGCTTTGTCTGTTTCTCTATCGACAGTTGCTTGTAGCGTTTTGATAATCTTGCAGTTTGTAAAGGATAAAACTTCTCTCAGCTTTAAACAG
>Ga0307510_10007695_pt1 | contig 12846 bp, 8 predicted proteins | sample 12_EM_MG_FD_207224 | JGI IMG/M metagenome (GOLD analysis project Ga0307510, IMG submission 207224) | Populus trichocarpa ectomycorrhiza microbial communities from riparian zone in the Pacific Northwest, United States - 12_EM | ecosystem: Host-associated > Plants > Roots > Unclassified | place... | reverse complement strand
AGCACATCCGGCACAACGACCACCGTCTCACCCGACGATGCGGCCGACGCCATAACCGAAGCCATTGTTCCGGAATCCGCCGGTATGGTCGCACAAACCCAGACAGCTACCGTCATCATCATTACCGGCAATTACGATTGTGGCATCGAAAAAGACACCGCCTTCAGCGGCGCTAATGTTTCCGGAGCGGCCGTCACCTACAATTATGCCTTTCGTTCCACCCGCTTGCTGAGCTGTAACAACGGTATCCCCGCTTCTTTTGCCTATACCGCCAGCGGCAGCAGCAGTTACGACGCGCCAAGGGTATCCTCGGCCGATAGCACCAGCGCACAGTTCAGCGTAACCGGTCTGCAACCCTCGGCCAGCCAGTATGTTTTTACCCAGACCTATATCCGCAATGGTAGCGAGAACTCCAAGGTTCGCAACAAGATTGGCTTTACCAGCAACATTACCATCAAAACCACCAACCTCACCGTCGACAAGAATAGCGGACTTATCCTGTCCGGGGCGGCCAGTGTAAGCATCAGCGGATCGGCCACCAATGGCAAGTCCTTTAGTTATTCCGGAACACTCACCTTCTCAGGTAATAAACAAGCTACCCTTGATCTTGGCAACGGGAACACCTATACTATTAGCTGGTCATAAAAACACAACATGAAAAACAAATTCATCGTACTCGCCTTCATACTATTTGGCTTTTCCACACAGAGTAGGGCACAAAGTAACCCTAACCGGGCAGGCAAAGACAGCATCCAAAACCTGCTCAACGCAACACCGGAGCAGCGCGCGCAGATGCAAAACGACAGAATGAAGGAGAAACTCGCCCTCAACGACGATCAGTACAAAAAAGTATCGGCCCTCAACCTTCTTTATGCACAAAAAATGGACCCTGTTATCCACAGTGATGATAGCCGGTTTTCCAAATACCGCAAGATCAAACCCTTGCTGAAGGAGAAAGACGAAAAATTAAAAACTATCCTCACAAAAGATCAGTACAAACAATACGAATCGTTCAAAAAAGAAATGATGGACAAAGTTCGCGAAAGCCAACGCTAAACCACCCGCAAAACCTCCGTCTGTCGCTTAGCCGACAGACGGAGGTTTACTGGAATTCCTTAGTTTTGCGAAAAAGAATCATGGGATCCTATTTTGAGTTCAACCACAAGAAGCTCGGTATCATAAAAATTGACAAGGCCAGTTTGAGTTCCATAAATGGCTCCCAATACGCAGCATATATAAAGGTCCTCTATCTTCCGGCGGGCTACACGCTCACAATAGACTTTAAACAATATGTGACAACAAAGAACAGTCTTTTTTTTATCAACTCCAACCAGTATCTCCAAATAGACAGGATAGAAGCATCCGGCGGAGTTTTTATTTACTACAATCGCGATTTTTATTGTATCCAGATCCACGATGAAGAAGTAGCCTGTGATGGACTACTGTTCAATAATATCTACGGCATGCCGATGACAGTACTTCCCACCGCAGAAGACGCACGCATCGCAGATGCCCTTGACAACATCATCAGGGAACTCTCGGAACAGGAACTATCCCACGAGGAAATGATCCGAACCTACCTCAAACAGATGATCATCCGCGCCACACGCATCTGGAAACAACAACAATTAAAAGAACTAAAAACAGCCCCATCCACAGATCTCGAATTCTTCCGCAACTTCAGTCGCCTGGTGGGAATCCACTTCAGAGAGAAACATAGCGTAACAGATTACGCTGACCTGCTGGCAATAGCACCAAAAACACTCTCAAAAAAATTCAACCGCCTTCGACTTACACAACCCAATGATATTATCAAAGACCGCATTCTATTGGAAGCCCGACGCCTCCTCGCCTACTCATCCTTAAGCATAAAAGAAATAGCCTACAACCTCGGCTACGACGATCCCGCCTACTTCAACCGTTTATTCAGTAGCAAACTGGGATATACACCCGCCTCCTTCCGCAAAAAATTCTCCACACAACAAACCGAAGCCTAAACTCCGGAAATATAAACCCGGAGGCCCAAACCTATGACCGAATCAAATTGTCAAATTCCGCCCTTCAGGGGAAAAATGTACAATTTTAGTCCCCTTTTTGCACTTGATCAGGACCTTAGTGCGCTGTAGCTTTGCTGTATGAAATCAAATCAATTCCTCTCACTCGTCTTATTATTCAATTTAAACTCCCTTTTTGTTATGGCACAAGCACAAAGTGCTGTAAAAGCAGAAAACGATCCGAAGATTCTCAGCAACGTCCGCAGTTTCCTCCAGGTCCTCAACTCCAGTGGGGGCAAACCCATCGAACAGCTCAGCCCCGTAGAAGCACGCCAGGTTCTCATAGGCGCACAAAAATCAGTCACCGTGGATTATTCCGGCGTCGATGAAACAGAAAAGACGATCATCCAGGATGGCATCACCGTTAACATCCACATCGTAAAACCCCATGGCGCCAAAGCCGGAGGTCCCGTCTTTCTCTTCTTCCATGGCGGTGGCTGGGTATTGGGTGATTATCCTACTCACCGGAGACTGGTCCGGGACCTGGTTGTAGAAAGTGGAGCGAGCGCAGTTTTCCCCGACTATTCCCCTTCTCCGGAAGCAAAATATCCGGTGGCTATCAATCAGGCTTATGCCGCTACAAAATGGGTGGCTGAAAATGGACAAGCCATTGGCGTGGATGGAAAAAAGCTGGCCGTGGTCGGCAACAGTGTAGGTGGTAATATGGCAGCCGTAGTATCATTGATGGCAAAAGATAAAAAAGGCCCCGAAATAAAATTACAGGTTTTACTCTGGCCCGTTACCAACGCAAATTTTGAAACCATCTCCTATCATGATTTTGCCAGCGACCGCTTTCTGACAAGGAACATGATGATCTGGTTCTGGGATAACTATACTGCCAACCCTGAAGACAGGAAGCAGATCTATGCCTCTCCCCTGCTGGCAACTACCCAGCAGCTTCAAAACCTCCCTCCTGCACTGGTACAAACCGCAGAGAACGATGTCTTACGTGATGAAGGAGAAGCCTATGCCCGCAAGTTGGACGAAGCAGGTGTTTCAGTAACCCTTACCCGCTACGAAGGATTGATCCATGACTATGGTCTGTTAAATCCCTTAGCCCGGGTTCCGGCAATTAAAACGGCCGTCCTCCAGGCTGCAGTTGTGATCAAAGATGCATTGAAATAGAAATAAGACTTTTTCGCAACCATAATAAAAAAAGTTGCCCCATTAGGGGCAATTTTTCGTGCTAAGGCATCAACTTATAGCTTGCCTTAATGACCGCTTCATTGACGGCCTTAACCCTTTCCATTTCCATTTTCTCAACAACCCTGTCATAAGTGAGTACGCCATTAACCTCATGCTCTACATCGGTTGTTTGCGTATAGATGGCCACGCTCAATCCTTTATACTTCATCAGCTGTTCCACTTCGTCCAGCAAAAATACATACCTGTCTGTCAGCCTTGCTTTGGTTGGCTCATAGTCATAAGCATTATTTGCGACTGGCCACATATGATCACGCACAAACAAGCCCACTCCGCCAAATTCGCCTAATGATGCCGCCCGGTGTTCTTCCGGTACCGAAGCCCCATACGGGCCTACATAAATATGGGTATCCACATAGTCACCGTTTCCAGGGTCACCGTATGCCTTCTGATAGGGGGGATTGTTATTAAAACCCGAATTGCCGTTGACAAGCCTCGATGGATCGTATTGCTTGACCCAATCGGTTATGCTTTTAACATCGAACGCACCCCAGTTTTCATTAAAGGGCACCCAGGTGATGATCGATGGCGAGTTATAATGTTCATCAATAAGAGCTTTTAGCTCTTTCCTGTATTCCCCCCTCGTTTTGGCCGTATCTTCATTCTGATACCATATCGCCGGCATATCCTGCCAGACAAATAACCCCAGCTTGTCAGCCCAATAATAAAATCGCTGAGGTTCCGTCTTCATATGCTTCCTGATCAGGTTGTATCCGGCATTTTTAGTGAATTGAAGATCAAATTTCAACGCCTCCTCTGTCGGAGCTGTCAGGATCCCATCCGGCCAATATCCCTGATCCAGCAGACCAAGCTGCATGACGAACTTCCCATTGATCAAAGGCCTGACAACGCCATTAACCTTTCCCAGTTTAATATCGCGCATCCCGAAATAGCTTTTTACTTCATCGGCGACACTTCCATCAGCATCTTTCAATTGGATCGTCAGGTCATATAAAAAGGGATCATCCGGTGACCAAAGCTTCGGTGTTTTGATTGGCAGGAAAAAGTCAATGCCACCTGCTGATTCTGCCCGCGAAACTTCTTTGTTCCCATCCAACGCAGTCGCGATGACCTTTCCGCTCCCTGCCAGGATCACCGATACTATGAGACGACTATTCAAAAGATCAGGCAGCAAACGAATGCTCTCGATATGATTTTTGTTTACAGGTTCCAGCCATACCGTTTGCCATATCCCGGAACAAAAGGTATAGTCACCCCGGGGACCGCTCTTTCCGGACGGTACCCGGCCATCGTTAAGATCCTGAGCTGCTATTATCAGTGTATTCTCCCCGTTTATCAGGTATGGAGTTATGTCAAAGCTAAAGGCATCATAGCTGCCGGCATGAGCGCCTGCCTTATGTCCGTTTACAAATACCGTTGCATGATGGGCTACAGCGTCAAGATGAATGATCACCCTTTTGTTCTTCCACCCGGAAGGAATCACAAAACTTCGGCGGTACCACATATTGATCTCCTGCGCACGCCGGATGCCCGACAACACCGATTCCGGGCAATAAGGAACACATATCTGTTCCACTCTGCTGTCAAAAGATATCGGCTTCTCCGGATCGAGCGCGTCCGCAACTTTTTGCCCTCCCAGATAATCCCATTTTCCATTCAGACACATCCAGTCGCTGCGCTGCAGCTGAGGTCTTGGATACTCGCTGGCAGGAACAGCAGCAGCCAGCGCCGCTTTCGTCCATGGCGTAGGTAGCACAGCCACCTGGGCAAACAAACAGGAACAATTAATAATAAGGAATAGTAAAAACAGTGCTGCGTTACGTTGACTTTTATTCATGATCATTATTCGGAAGAAGCCTAAACTTACTACAATAAATTAAAAAAATGTTATTATTGCAAGATCAAAGACCCGCTCTGATGTTGCACGATAACTGCCATAGTAGTTCAAAAGACATGCTGGAACAGCTTTTTAATGAACTGTTCCGGGAATATGAGCAACCGCTGTATTTATTCGCTTTTAAGATGTTGAAATCCGAGATGGCGGCAAAAGACATTATACAGGATGTCTTTTTGAAACTATGGCTGATACGGGACAAGATCTCGGAAGTAAAAAGCATTTCGTCCTTTTTGTACAAACTCACTGAGAATAAGGTAATTGATCATTTACGCGCTTCGGCTTCCGACCAGAAGAAAAGACAGGCTTTGTGGCGCCGCCTGCATCAAAGCCAGGAGCAAAATGTCGGTATAAATGTAGAAGCAAAGCAATATCATGCTATCATTCAACAAGCTATCGAACAACTTCCCCCCCAGCGAAGGGCTGTTTATCTCCTAAGCCAGGCAGAGGACAGGCCACGTAAAGAAATAGCATCCCTATTACAGATCTCCCCCCATACCGTAAGAAATCAGCTGGCAAAAGCGATAGAAAATATTGTTGCCTATCTGAAAAATAATTCCGACTAGACAGTAGTACATTTCTTTCCGGCAATCGTCATAACTAGCATGTCGCGTATCTACGATCTGCTGGATAAATTTGCATCAGGAACCTGTTCCAGGAATGAATTCGAGGAGCTGATGCAGCTTTTGCAGGCAAATGAAAACGAAGAAGCTATCCGCAACTATATGCGGGAAGTGTATAACTCATTGGATTCCCGCGTTATTTCAGACCTGCGTATCGATGAACAAGGAGATATGTTTCAAAGCGGAGAGCCGCTTATTGCTCAACGCAAAAGGCCGCTCCGGTTCAAAAAAACGCTTTTAGCCATATGTACCATATCGATCGTCTGTATCGCTTACTTTTTCTATAATGCCAGACATCCTAATAAAGTCGACAACGCCAGGACAATAAGCAGGATCTACACACCAGCAGGATCAAGGACAAGCATCGTCCTTCCGGACAGCACGGAAGTATGGCTGAATTCCCTTTCCACCCTGACCTATACGACAGCAGCGTTCAACAGCGGCAGGCGGGAAGTCACTTTAATAGGGGAAGCCATGTTTAAAGTAAAGCACGATAGCCTTCATCCTTTCCTCGTCCATACAAAGAATTTTGATGTAACAGATCTGGGAACGGTATTCAATGTCCAGGCATATCCGGAAGATAACAATGGCCAGGCTTCCCTCATCAGCGGCTCTATCGAAGTGATCACAAAAGGAAAGAACTCTAAAAAGGTAACACTAGTCCCCAATCAACGGATCATCATCCGGAATGAGGACAGGACTAAGCTGGCGCCAACCAGATCCGCTGAAATAGCCACCACTGAGCCTACCATTAAACCCATTCTTCTCAATCCCCAAATAAGCGTGGCGCCGGATACAGCCTGGCTGGTGAACAAGCTGATCTTCATGGATGAATCGTTTTACGATCTGGCATTGCAAATGCAAAGACGCTATAATGTCGTAATATATTTTCGGAACGAAAAAGCCAAATCCTACAAATTTGCAGGCAGATTCGAAGATGAAGATATCGATGATGCATTGAAAGAGCTACAGGCGATCGCCCCCTTCTCCTATAAAAAGTCCAACAATGAAATTTATATAGAGTAACCTTAATTCACACCAAAACTACACCCATGACCTAAAGCACTGCTGTCCAGACAGACATATAAGAAAGAGGCGGGAAATGCTCCACATTCCCCGCCAAATCATTCAATTGTAAAAACCTTCACTGATTGCGTCAAGGGAGGGCTTCTTTTAACAATTAAACTTCCAGTAAATATATGGAAAAAAAATTATTTCCATTTTGCTCCAGCTCTTTAGTGCTCCTAAAATTGCTTCGCATTATGAAACTAACATTAGTTTTATTACTGGCTGCTTGCCTGCAGGTATCAGCTAATAAAGCATATTCCCAAAAGGATCTGAAGCTTAGCCTTGATCTGACAAACGTTAAGCTTCGAAAGGCTTTTGAGATCATCGAAAAAAATTCCAGGTACAGATTTCTGTACAATTCGAATACGATACCCGAAAATGTACGTATCGATCTCCATGCAAAAGATATCTCAATTTCGGATGCCCTGGATAAGATTATCCGGGCCAATGGTCTGATCTATAAGATAATAAACGATAAGGTAATCGCGGTGACCTCAGCCGGTGAAATGCTACAGACCATCCACGCGACGGGCGATGTGGAAGACAGCACCGGGAAGCCTTTACAGGGAGTTACCATTACGGTCCAGGGGCAAAAACGCGGCACGCAGACAGATGCGAAGGGACATTTTGAAATGGATGTCCCCGAGAATTCAATTCTGGAGATCAGCAGTATCGGCTATCAAACCGAACAGCTCCGTGTAACAGGCAGCACGCCGCTTCATATCGTTCTGAAGGGGGCATCCAACGGGCTGAATGAAGTGGTAGTCGTGGGCTATGGTACAAAATTGAAACAGACCGATCTTACCGGCTCCGTCGCCAGGATAGGAGGGGATAAGCTGGAATCGCGTCCTGTGACCGGAGCCCTCGATGCATTGCAGGGGCTGATTCCGGGTGCGTCTGTAACCCGTTCAAGCGGACAACCTGGCGCCCAGGGTTACCAGCTCGCCATCAGGGGAGCCTCTTCCATCAACGGCAATGTACCTCTCGTTCTCATAGACGGCATCCCGAGCGATCTCAGTCTGATCAATCCAAACGATATCCAGGACATCACCGTGCTCAAGGATGCTACGGCAGCCATATACGGCGCACGTGCCGCCGATGGTGTCCTCCTGGTGACGACCAAAAGGGGTAAAAAATCAAGCTCTCCCAGCATTGCCTATAATTTTAACGGGGCTTTTAAAAAGCCGGGTATGATGAAAAGAATGGTCTCGACCGATCATTTTGTAAAAATGTTCAATGAAGCCAACAAGAATGACGGCGATCCCCAGACATTCTCGGATTCCACGCTGGCAAAGATCGCGGCCAATGATCCGGGCGTAGGGCCGGGGGAAAACTGGGGCGTAACGTCCTTCCCCATGTTTTACCAATCGAAGGACTGGTATGGAAGTCTTTTCAAAACATCGTTCAGGCCTACACATAATCTAAGCATTTCCGGCGGCGGTGATAATTCTACCTACGTGATATCTTTTGGTGATACGAGGGACAATGGCAACATATCCGCAGGAACGAACAGCTCTGTGCGCGACAACCTGCGTATCGATCTTCAGCTCAACCTGCTGAAAAATCTTAAACTGGACCTCAATACCGCATATGATTATCTCAACACCAGACAGCCTTCTGAGCTCAACGATGCGATAGATAATGGCTTGAAGATGTTCTCCTATCTGCCCGTAAGAAATCCTGCCGGCAACTACTACGGCTACCAGGGGTACGAAAACCCCTTCCAGGAGCTGACCATGGGCGGTAATGAGACCATCACCGATTCCCGGTGGAGCAACAATGTGAAGCTGGATTGGGAACCTATCAAAGGACTGGTATGGACCGGACAGGTGGGCATCAATATCCAACGGCACGATGACAATGCCAACAAACCTACCAATACAGAACATAACTGGGACAATACGCCCAACTCGCTGATCCGTAATAACCCGAACAGCGCAAGCTACAGCAACTTTAATTCCACCTACAAAAACTTCAGCACCTACGTCAACTACGGTAAGACGTTTGGCAAGCATGACATCAAGCTGATGGCCGGTGCTTCGAGAGAGAAATTCACTCGGGAATCGGAGGTCATGCAGGGAGCTGATTTTTCCAGCAATACGGTCTTCACCCTGCCTTTGTCGGATTCACGGAACCTGCGGGCAGGAGATTACTGGGATAATAACCCCTGGGCGCTGGAATCTTATTTCGGCCGTGCCGCCTATTCCTATGACGGCAAATATTACCTGGAGGGAACGTTGCGTAAGGACGGGAGCTCCAAATTCTCCCCGGACCGACGCTGGAGCGCCATCTATCCCAGCATTTCCGCCGCCTGGAAAATTTCAGGGGAAGATTTCTTCCGGAACCTGGTCAGCAACGACATCGTCAGTCTCTTCAAGATCCGGGCATCATGGGGCAGAACGGGCAACCAGGATCTGCCTTCTTTAGGCCTGTTCGATTACATCCAGCTGATAAATATCGGCGGACAATACCCCATCGATGGGTCAACAGTGTCCAGGCTGGCTTCGCTGAAAGGCATCGCTTCTCCCGACCGCACCTGGGAAACCATCGAAACAAAGAACCTTGGGATCGACCTCTCCCTCCTCCGCTCGAAACTTAACCTTTCGTTCGATGTATATCGCAAGAACAATAACAACATGCTCGTAAGCATCACCTATCCTTCCACCCTTGGCGCTGCCGCTCCAACGGCAAATGCCGGAAAACTGCTGGATAAAGGCTGGGAATTCAACGGACAATGGAATGACAAGGTCGGCCAGGTTAAATATAACGTCGGCGTTATCCTGAACTACAACACCAATACCGTAACCGATCTCCAGGGACAGGACAACTACAACCTTGGCTTAACACAGGCGAGACAAGGTTTCCCCCTCAATTCCTATTTCGGGTACAAAGGTTCCGTTATCCGGAACCAGGCTGAGCTGGACGCTTATGCCTCCAAATATGCCGGAAAGGGTATCGTGCCCGCTACACAGCCCAATGGATATGGCGGCTTAGGCATTGGCGACATGATGTACCAGGATATCGACGGCGACGGTCAAATCACTACCTATGGAGATAAAACGAAAGGCAGGAACGGCGATGCCGTTTTCCTCGGATCACAGATCCCAAAGCTCACCTACAGCATGACCGGTGGATTGAGCTACAAAGGCTTCGATTTCTCGTTTATCCTGCAAGGCACGGGCAACAAATATGTCTGGAGAGGCAACGGCAACTTCGGCGTTCCATTAGGGCAATCCTGGTTCCAGCCGCTCGACTATTTCTACGGCAAAACCTTTTCTTCGGCTAATCCGAACGCCATGTATCCCCGCCTGTCAAACAATGGGACTGTCAAGGGCAACAACTATGCGTTCTCCGACCGGTGGCTGGAAAATACAAGATACCTGAGAATGAAGAACATCAGCTTAGGGTATACATTCACTAATCTGCAAATAAGGGACTTCAAGATCCGCGGCTTACGGGTTTACGTGAGCGGACAGGACCTGTTCGAGTTTGCAAAGGGGACATGGGACCACATGTATGATCCTGAAGAAACTTATGTTCCGACGGTAACACAGAATGCCAACGATGCCAGTTTTTATGAGAACAACTACCCAATGTACCGAGCAATCTCATTTGGAGTAAATGTTAACTTCTAAAAAAGACTAATGATGAAAATTATTAAAATATCAGCCTTTACATTAGTAGCCCTGGTCTCGGTGACCGGTTGCAAAAAATACCTTGATCTGACGCCACAATCCGAGATCTCGGATCCTGCTTACTGGCAGACAGCAAATGATTTCCGGCTGGCCGCAAACTGGTTTTATAACCAGACATTGCCTGATCCGCATTACGACGGCAACATTAACAACGACAACATGTCGGACATAGCATTTGGTCAGAGCTCCATCAACGCCGTTAGCTCAGGAACCTATGTTCCGGCAGAACAGGACGATAACTGGGACAGCGCCTATAGCTCCATCAGGAATGCGAACAAGCTGATCCAGGAAGGACAGGCATCGACGATCGGAAGTACCATTTCACCCTTTCTGGGCGAAGGTTATTTTTTCCGCGCCTTTGATTATTTCAACCTCCTGAAATTGTACGGCGGCGTTCCCATCATCAACAAGGTCCTGCTGCCGACGGACACCGAAGTTTTCGCCGCCCGGGCTGCCCGCGATGTAGTGATGGATTCTATTTTAAGTGATCTGAACAATGCCATTGCCGATCTGCCTGTAAAAAGCGCCGCAGAAACAGGAAGGATCTGCAAGGAAGCAGCACAGGCCTTCAAAGCACGTGTCTGCCTGTTCGAAGGCACCTGGCGTAAATTCCATGCTTCAGGTGATGCCAATAGCTTATTGGATCAGGCGATCGCAGAGTCAAAGAATGTGATCAACAGCAAATCGTACACCCTCTACCAGGGGAGTGGGAATGCAAGCTACCGGTATATGTTTATCGACAACACGAGCATGAACGATCCGGAGACCATCATCTCAAAAAAATACCGCACAAACATTAATGTGAATGGATGGGCGTACGGCGTATCCTGGGGCAATCTGAACCCGACGAAAACAGCTGCGGATCTGTACCTGTGCAACGATGGTTTGCCCATCGACAGGTCTCCCTTATTCAAAGGCTACGATTCCTGCCGGTCAGAATTTTACAACAGGGATCCGCGGATGGCACAATCCCTGCTCATTCCTGCAACGAAGGTCATCCGGCCGCAGTATGATACCTACCGGCCGCAATGGCCCGGCCAGGATAACAACAGAAGCTCGAATTCCGGTTATATGCTGTACAAGTTCATTTCCGAACAGCCTACACCCGGCGACGGCGGCGGTGCGTTCGACTGGAATGTTATCCGATATGCTGAAGTCCTGTTGATCTATGCCGAAGCACAGTTTGAAAGGAATGGCTCCATCTCCGATGCGGACCTGGACCTGTCCATCAATGTGCTGAGAGACCGCGTGAACATGCCTCATCTCACAAACACCCTTGTAGCCAGCAACGGGCTGGATATGGAAACAGAGATCAGGAGAGAAAGGACTGTTGAGCTGGCTTTCGAGGGCTTCCGGTGGGATGACCTGCGCAGATGGAAGACGGCTGAAACGGTACTACCCAAATCCATACTAAGCGTCAAAGTCACAGGAACACAATGGTCTGACAAAGTGATCACGCTCGACGGCAGCAGCTATAATAGCATTTTTTACAATTCCTCTCCCAGCCAGCTTGAAAATGGATACAAGCTGTTACAGCCGTCCAGCCAGCGATTCTTTGATCCGGGCAAGGACTACCTGTTGCCGATACCGACAAAACAAGTGTCTCTCAATTCAAAATTAACACAAAACCCGGGTTGGTAACATATGAAGACAAACTTCACAATAGGATTTCTACTGCTGCTTCTATTTCCTGCAAGCTGTCTCACTGCACAGACTACAACCGGAAAAGAAGTTCCTTTGATGGGGAATCGCTTTTTGACCTTTAATACAGTGATCCGTGTCAATCAGATCGAAGTATCCCGCGACAGAAATGTCGGGGAAGACGAACGTAGCCTGCATACGCCCGAACGCGTTATCAATTTCAGAAAAGCAGTTGCTAAGGGATTCCCGGGCGCCAGGATCACCTGGGCCCTTAGCTGGCTGGCTTTACACGACACTACCGATAATTACAGGCGCATAAGAAAGATCGTCGCCGGCTATCATTATCAATATGGAGACGAGGTTACCTTTATCCCCGGTGCCTATTTTGCCAATGCGTATAATTCTACCGGCCAGGTAAACAAAGACCTTCACGAAGGATTGCTTACAGTGTCAGAGATGGTCGGCCGGCATTATCGTCCGCAAAGCATCCTCGCCGGGTTTTTATCTTCCCCAAACCAGGAATACCTGGCAAAAGAAGAAGGGATCCATGTCTGCCAGGCAAATATATGGAGCCAATATTCCATCGACAACCAGGATGGGGATGGTTCGGTTTCCTACCCCTTTTATCCGTCTACCCAACATTTTTGTAAACCCGCACAGGGGAAAGATGATTTCATCGATTGTGTAAACCTGGATGGATGGACCTG
>Ga0307510_10007694_pt1 | contig 12847 bp, 16 predicted proteins | sample 12_EM_MG_FD_207224 | JGI IMG/M metagenome (GOLD analysis project Ga0307510, IMG submission 207224) | Populus trichocarpa ectomycorrhiza microbial communities from riparian zone in the Pacific Northwest, United States - 12_EM | ecosystem: Host-associated > Plants > Roots > Unclassified | place... | reverse complement strand
ATCAGGAATGCGATAGCAACCGTTCGAATCCGATGTGCTCTGTTCGGGCCCATATTCAAGCTCGATCGTAGTCTTCCGTGGAGGAACTGTGCCAGTACACGGCAACGGGAATGGGATGGCTCGTATGTTAGGAGAAATTACCCTTGATGATTGGGTGCATGTTCATCTTACATTGCATCCTAGTGCTGTTCCATAGGCGCAGACGTACGCAAAATGCCCAGTGTAGGATCACATTTCTATCGGCGAAGAACGTCGACGCGCGAGGCGCGAGGCTCCGTGCTCAGGAGACCAGTGGACTCACCCTGTGCGACGAGGAGAAGCGAACCATGACCTTGTATCGTTTCGTCTCTTTGGTCTGTTCCCCGTCTATGGACACTCTCAGTCCCTCTTCGATCTATTGCGTGTCTCAAGTACGCTGACACGTAACGTTGTCTATTGTTCTGGCCTGTGATGTGTCGGAGCGCCCGTGACCTCTCCCGGACATCCTTTCTCCCTTCTCCATCTCGCTACCATTCTCCCCTCTTAAATTGGTCTACATTTCATTGCTATCCAGATTGTGAATAGGTTCTGCCATCTGACGGTACTACGGTTGAGCGTTGAACGTTAAACGGAACGGTAACCGCATGGTAAACAAACAGAGTTCCCGACCCGGAAATTGAATTGCAATTACAAGCGATATTTCGGGGCCATAACCCTGCACGAATCAATCTTTGAGTTATATGTCAGTTTCTCAAATCCTGAGACCTGAGGCCTGAAGGCCTGAAAACTGATTAATTGACACAACCGGGTGCCTTTCCCACCAAGTCCTTCCGAGTACTGACACTGGAACCGTAACCTGGATCACCGGTGCAAGACCTGCGCAATTATCTTACACACGAGACTTAGCAACTCGACACTCTACGGAGGGAGATGGTCAGGGCACAATTGTTCGAAGTTCCAAACCGAAACCGATGCGAGACCCTAAATTGACCCGCAGCGATTTATAATCTACATGGTTTTGGCAACCAGCAACCAGCCACTAATCGTGACCCTGATTACTGGACTGTCTTCGGTAACAAGGTCACCCAGCGCGTGTTCTGAGTTTCTTTTCCCTTCTTACCATGGTCTCGTTCGCATCCATAGCTCCATTCAACATTTGCTCTCACCAAGTTGCCGATCCCATTCACGTACTGCGCAAGCACCGTGTCTACTGGCTCCCCAAATTTCGGAATCTTGTTCTCGTAAACGTCCATAAACTTCGCCTGGACCTCCTTATGGTATTGGTAAACCCAGTCCATGGCCCCTTGAACATCAGTCTTGTTGTGGTGCATGACGATGGCAACTATATTGTGGTTGCCACCGCGCGCTTGCTCTGCGTTGTATGAAATCATATCCTACGATGACCGTCAACCTCGCCATGTGTGTGGTGGCTTCTCGACTCACATGGTCAAGCAGGATCATTTCAACAGCCAAAGTTGACAACTTCTCAATGATGGGGTGGCGAACTACCTCGTCTGGCAGGTTTAAACCTGCCTCTAGGATTGGAAAGGTCGGCTTGGCCCTGGTGCCTCTTCTCACTTCCAGGTACTCATCGATCGTCCGGATGTGCTTCTGGCTGCGGTCCTTGGCCTCCTGCACAACCAATTGCGCGTGAGTGTCGAAGGTTTCAATAAAGCGTTTCTGTGACCCTGGACTAGCTGTCTCAATTGCGAGCTTCCAAAACCTAGATCGATATCCCCGTCAATAAATGGCATTGTGTTCTCTGTCGAGCCTTACTGTCTTGTAACTTCACCACCGACCCATTCGTCTTTGGGGCGAGGGGTGTGTGGGTTGCGCAAGGCTTCCATGGTAATGTCAGCCATGAGCTGGACGTCATCATTGTGCGCGACATCTGCAGAACCTTCAAAAACAAATAACGTGAACCCGAGGTCGCAGCCGGTGCGCAGAAGTTCTTGGAGTCAAGAATCAACAAGGTCTTTCGTGTGGCCCTGACGGTTACTCACCCTTGCTAAGCAAAGGATATGCAAGGGAGGCACCAAGAGCTAGCGAGGTATCAGCGAACAGGGCGGGTTTTACGGAACGCCTCAGCTCGTACTGATGTCGATTTGATCATAAGCATATTGAACCTTTTTGCCAAAGGCTTCGAAACGTCTCGCCCACGCTGCGGAGGATCCCTTGACCTCGAGGTAGTGAGGGTTGAGACAGCGGGGCCATTTCCAGTTCTCCAAGGTGTTAGGTATGTAATACCTATCTGACATGGTTGACTGTCTGAAATCTAGGTACAGAGGGTTATGCTGAGTGGAAAAAACCCCTGGAGTGGGGAAGCCACGGCTTACAGTTGGTCGTTTATCCGTGCGGGTGAAGGGTGAATCCGTATTACTGAGCGATATTGAGAAGGTCTATATCGGTGCGGCCGCATCGTAATGTACTGGTAGAATCACGATGCATAATTATAATGGCATGCACACTTGCATGATGTCATGAGGATCCGAAGGGTTCAGGTCCACCATTCATCGTCGCGCGGTGTCTGATCTCCTCCCTTTGGCGGCCTTGGTTTCGAATCATCCCTCTCCTGTAGTTTGGATGACCGCGATGTGCTTGGGTATCAACCCAAGGGGAAGGTAGACAGGAAGATGGGAAAGAGGGTGAAAGGGAGAGCAGGAGTAGGGACGAAGAGACGAGTATGAGTATGGACGGCAGTTTCGCTACGCAAGGCTAAGTCGGGTGAGAAGCGACGGAGAGAATAAGAAAAGCTACGAGCGACGCTATGCCGAAAGAAAAGCAGTGATCACGCAGGAAAGAGAGCGGGACGCGAAGAGTAGGATTGGTGGTCTATACTCGCATGCAGATGTACTCCACAAGAGGGGGCATTGTTTAATTACCTGTGCTACCTACCGAGATTCGTAGCAAGGGAAGGGTGTTGGGAGAACGAGGCCAGAAAGGCAAAGGCGGGAACGCGATGCAGAAAGAAAGAGGTAGTGGTACCTGCGTTGTCAGGAGGCGGGATGCGGCGACGGCAGACGTTGAGTGAAGGAGGGCAATGTCGACGAGGTCTAAGCGAGAGGGAAGTAAGTATGAACGAATGACAAGGTGATGCGAACTAAGGGAGATTTAGAGCTAGTGAATGGCCTAAGGACAGAGTGAGTGAATGCGTTGGTCTTGCACCAGACGTACAGGAAGGAAAGGAACTGAGGAACGAGGCTATGAGTGAAAGGAAAGCTTGTGGGGTCGACAGTTGCTCAAAGCGCTCAATGTCTGCCACGGCGAACCCGAGTCAACAAGTGCATACATCACGTGCATGGAACAAGGAGTTACGCGGCCCATTCGTCACACTTGAGCCGCACGCTCATGGTTGGGGGTTGGAGGTCTGACAGACTGTGATCATGATATTTTGAACAGTGGGTGCAGTGCTGCAGCCGTCAGCTGCGCTGATCGGCATTTGTGTGCTGTCATGTTCGCTGGGCTAACGGCAGGGGACGTAAAGAGGAGTGACAATACTGTATCGGCTATCCTTCCTCTAGCGGAGATTGGATACGGTATCGATGGTTGCATCCTCTCAAGTGACGGCATGGTTTCTGGCGCAAATACTATTGCGCACCTCAAACTGGGTTTAGGGGAAGGTCTGTTAACGTCGCAGGGTGGTGTCATTAGCTGCGCGGGAGGCCTTATGATGCGCCGCAATAGAAAGAAGTGTATTGGGGTGGTCATCAGGCCAGAGGATATCGGATAAGGATAAGAAAGAGTTGAGATGCGGTGTCCTCGTTTTGGCCAGGGGCTGTCGCGCTCCAAATTCATTTTGCTCTACCACGACCCTTTGTGCTTACCTATATTAAACCCTTCGTTCACCTCGAGGCCACCGCGCTTTTAGTTTCACGTCCAGTTCGCAAGTATGGCCGATCCTGCGGTCCTCGCGCTCGCTACCGAACTCACCAGACAAACGCGACTGTCCGACGCCGATTGGAACAAGGTTGAATCCACCGCCCAGGCGTTGGCCAACTCGTTGCGGTCGAGGAACAGTGCGGGCCCTTTTGTTTTTAGTATTGATGCTCTCAAAGTCGAGACAATGCGTCGCAGATGATACTCAGACCGCGCTGGGAGCCACGCAGCTGCCCGCAGTCCTGGCCGCGATAGTCAAGGACACTTTACGAGGCTTGCGAGTGCCCGATGTCTCCCACCTCCCCGCATTATACGAGACGCTTCGCGTTGGGGCGAATGTTTGCGTTGATCATGGTGCGACCTGGCACCCTTCTTCCATCCTTAGGTACGCACTAATTCTTCACAGACGAGAACAGAGGCCACCTCCTCGACTCGGGATTTCTCCACGCCCTCGTCAACTTACTCGAGCGTTACACCGATCTCATCCCCAAAGACAAAGCAATCGAATTTCTCCCACTTTCTACGCCCCATCTCAAAGTCGTCAGAACGGCCATCGGCGTCCTCTTGAACGCGAGTATGGGCTACGGTACGCCCTTAGCCAATCCTGCGTTGATCGTCGGGATGCCCTGACCGCATGCCGATACCCAGAGCCTGTCAAAACCGCACTCAACGTCGTCGAGGCGCCCGTGGCCATTTTCCGTCTCGCGGCGGCCATATACCCCGCGGGCGCCTGGGCCAAGAGTCCACCGCCGCACATCCCACCTGCCGAGTTCGACGAGTCGTGGCAGCTCCGAAGCGGTCTCTCTTCCTGGGCATGGCGCGCCATCGGCGAGCTCAAAGATAATGGTGCGCCAGCGCCACCCTGTGCGTTCGATCCTCTGACCCCCTCACTCAAACCGGCTTCCTCGTTATCGCAGCGCCGGCCGTGTTTGGACCAGACGTGCTCGCCCAAGTCGTGACGCCCATTCGCGCATACCTCCCTCCCTTCGAGACCCCGCCTCCACCTTTCGACCAGTCTACCCCGCTCCGACGCTCGCTCGTGGCAGCCGACCTCGAGGCATTCGAGGAGTCGTGCTCGCTCCTTGAGGCGCTCGCGCTTGACGACGAGGACGTGCGACTTGCGCTCGCGCGCGGTACGGCGTTCCCGGACGAGCACGACGGCGTGCGCTGTCTCGGGGAGATGCTCGAATTCATCGACCGTGGCGACTACCACCCACTGTGGAAGGACCTGCCTGGAGATGGCCTGCAGCGCGAGCGCACGTTTGACTTTTGCAAGGCCGCCCTCATCAAGGCGGTTGTCGAGATCGCGGGCGAGGAGAAGAACGTCGATGTGTTGTGGGACGACTCGGACGAGAAGCAGCCAGGCGGTGCGCTAGTCGGACAGATGGCGCAGTGGATCAAGACGCACAAGGACCTCAAAGATAACCACCGGGACGACCTCTTGGTCTGCGCGTCGTTGACCCTGGGGAACCTCTTGCGTCACGGTGCGTGTTCCGTTCTCCCGTCTCTCCGGGGAAGCGTATTCGAGTTTTGTTGCATTGCAGGCGCGCACTCTGTCACCCTCACAAGCCCCCCTCTCAGCCTCGCGCCCGATCTTGCCTCATTGTTGCGTCCGGAAACTGACATCAAAGTCAAGCACGGTGTCGTCGGCTTGCTCAAGCACCTCGCCTATGCCGCACCTGCTCGTTCAGCTCTCGGCGAGGCCGGCATCATCAAGCGACTCGTCAACTCAAACGTATTCCAGCCAACCGTGGACATGGCGGAAATGGTGCAGGTCAACGCCATAGGGGTCATCAAGCACCTGTGTGGCGGCAACGGTGAGTCTGCCGCGTGGTTGTCATCCCGGTACGGCGTGCTGGAAGAGCTGAGCCGCCCCCCTTTAAAACTAGCCAATAATTGTTACGACCTGACGCTGCCGTCGGATGGCCAAGACGCCGAGTCGATAGGGCTGCACCAGATTCTTACGCTCATCAAGCGATCGGACTCGACCGCGATTAAGAGCGAGGGCACGCGCGTGTTCGTGAACGTGATCCGGACGCTCTGGCACGAGGACACCCCAGACGGGGAACAGCGAAGGGCGGCGATGCGTGCCGTCAGCTCTCCGCCCGTCGCACTCGCGCTCGCGCAACTCGTCGGGCGCAGCAAGAGGTACCCGATCCTCATCAACGAGGGAATCGTCGCTCTCACCCTTCTCAGTCTACACTCTGGTGCGTGATCGCGTTTGACTAATGTTTGGTGCCACGACCTGTCTCACATGCCCTTCGAACTCTTCGCTTGTGGACTATCGTTTTTTTTTTTTCAGCGAACGTCGTCCTCGACGCAATCACGACGCCGCTACCGTTGGAGACTCAGGGTAGTTCCGGCCCAGGCTCTGCAGGGGAGAGCGAGATCGGCTCGCCCGTAACCACCCCTGGCCGTGCCGCCGACACGCTCGCGCACCTTCTCAGGGGACACGGTGCGAAGGTGCCCGAGGAAGTGCGCGCCAACGCCTGCATATTGCTCGGCCAGGTCGGCCGCGAGGACGGCGTCGGCGCGGAGCGCAAGCCGGAGCTTCTCAAGCTCAAGTCAGAGCTACGACCGCTTCTCTCTAGCGCCGCCGATTCCGAGAAGGAGTTGCGCCTGAAGGCGGCGGCAGCTGGCGCGTTGCAACGCTGGGGTTAATGATAAGACAAGAAGGGGGTTTCGGAGGTGCGTGCGTATTTATGTCGGTAGTAGTCTGCTTTCTTGTATTCCTGTCGCTTTGTAGCGCTATGCTTTCGTGGACCCTATATCTTGTGCAGCTGTAGATACCGCTGAAAATCTTTCGGGGGTTCGGTTCGGTTGGTAGATAAAGGTTGGTCACCGGTCACCGGAGTGGACAAACTGGGGCCACCGTCCTTCTAAACTCCTCACTTTTTCTTGGTACGGTTCGAATGGAATGGTTTTTGCGTCTCATGTCCGCATGTACAATATATAAAACAGCTTCCTAGCTACTCTACCTTGCTTGCACATAGTCATCGATTTTCAAGAGTAGGGTCACAGTCTCCGTCGAGAGCTCGATCGCACTCGTCGACACCAGTAACGGCTGCACGACGTCCTCCTCTAGGATATTGGAGATTTGCCCCTAATTTACAAACGTTGACATGGCGCCAAACGCAGGAGAAAACCGAAGACGCGTACCTTCCGAACGTTGATGCCCGCATTACGTTCGCCGAGGGCGTGACGATTGCGGAGCTCGGTAACGATCGCGATGGGGTTGAGCCCAGCGTTCTCGGCGAGCGTCGTCGGGATGACCTCGAGCGCGTCGGCATACGCTTGGAAGCAGTACGCCTCCATGCCACTCAGGGCCTGTGCGTACTGCGACAGCATGCGCGATACGTGGATCTCTGGCGCACCACCGCCGCCGATGAGCGCGCTACGAGGAAGGAAACGGAACGAAAGTCAGCAAAGACGCGGATTTTTGGACGTTGGTTAGCCGGCGCACCGCTTCTTGACCAGACAGCGCACGACGCAGAGCGCGTCGTGGATCGAACGCTCGCATTCGTCGAGGACGAGCTGGTTGCTGCTCATCGCGAGAATGCTGACCGTGCGCCCTCTATTCTTCACTCCGGTGATCTTGACAACCTTCGTCCCGTCGTTGTTCATCTCCTCCACCAGATCGGCATATCCAAGTTTATCTTCGCTAAATGCCTCGATGTCCGCAACCGGTTTGCATCCAAGACTCTTTGTGAGGAAGTCGATCTCATCACGTTCCACGTCTTTGACGACGAGGATGTTGAGACGCTTTAGGAACGTGAGGGACGTGTCGTCGACAGCGTCGCGCAAGATGGACTTCTGGATGAGCAGGACGTTGCAGCCGGTCTTTTTGATTTTTTTACATATGTTGAGCAAGTAGGTGCGTCCTTCCTTGATAACCTTGTCCATCTGTCGGTAATCGTTGATGACAACGGTGTTGTCCATCTACAGTACTCGTCAGACCTCGTCCTAAGAGGACAATAGTTGGCAACCAACATCAGGTTTGGGGGCACTAAGCTGGAACTGGATGAGGCCAATTTTTGCTTTTTCTATCCTTGTCGGACCGCCAGCTGCGACGACGACATTTTGGTTAAGGACAACACCATCGATAAGTTCGGTGTCTTCTATGGTACCGCCAACCTTCTTGACGATACGGATATCTCGTAAATCAACGTTTGAGGATGCAGGTGTGACAAGGCGAGTAACAGCGGAGACAGCGATAGGTGCTAAGATGGATGAATATTGAGAGACAATCTATACATTGTGTCAGACTAGCCAGAAAAAAAGTGAAATTCACAACACGCCTTGGAATTTAGGGATGTACTGGCTGCCCGTATAAGCGTCGTACGATCGTTGAGATCAATTGGGGTCGAGATTTCGGTGAGAAATTCAACGGCCTTTGCTGATGCCTTCAAGAAAGACTCGGCGATGATTGTAGGATGGATTCCCTTTTGAAGCATCTTCTCGGCCGCACCCAGTAGACTACCAGCTAGTACGACGACAGATGTTGTGCCATCACCGGCTTCGACGTCCTGTGCCGCAGATAGGTCGACGAGCTGTCCGAATGTAATTAGTATCTATGATATTGCGGTCCAAAAGAGGAGTGACCGTCTCACCATTTTAGAAGCTGGGTGCAGAGCCTGGATGCTTCGCAGAATAGTCGCGCCATCGTTAGTAACAATAACCTCTCCTTTCGACGTTTGGATCTGGAGCGATGGGAGTCAGAAAGACGCGAGAAAATGCCGTAGATGATGAGACCGCGAACCATCTTGTCCATTCCACGAGGTCCCAGTGATGTCCGCACGGCATCGCTGATCGCTACGATAGGTTAGATTTAGGATAAAAACTCACGAAACTTGGGCCACATACCCTTCGCAGCTACTAGGTTGGACAAGCGGACTTCCATTGGTTTTCCCTGTAGGACAAGGGCGCGTTTTTATGAAGGACGACGCATCGACGCTGCCATACGAGCATACCTTATCATTGAATGCCTTGTTCGCGCCTGATGGGAGGGGCGCTCTTGGCGCTGGGGCTGATGCTGTTGGGGCCATTTTTTCCGAGATCCAGACAGGTAGCGTGTTTCGTGCTAGGGCCCAACTCAATGGCAAGGTTGGCCAGAGGGAGCGGGCAATGCGGCCCGTGACTCACGTGAACGACGCGTCATTACGGTAAGACGACCTTGCCTGCCTGCGCCCTAACTCTCACCGCAACCACTAGTAGACAATGGATTTCGTGAGTACCTTTGAAGATCGTAGTTCGTTCTCTTTTTTGACGGTCTATTTTCTTCAGTTTGGTGAAGAAGACGATATGGGACCAGGTGGCCCCGCGGGCTTGTTCGCCCAGTTTGCCCAGTATGGCGTTACTTGTGCCCCACATACAGGAAGCGCCTGATAACACTTTCGCAGGGGTTTAGGTGGTGGTTTTGGTTTTCACGGAGGTCAAAGAGCAAACCCGAGCTCGTACGATGAGTATCTGAAAGCGTACAGTGTTGCGATGCTTCCCGGCCGTGAACGAGAGAACTTGAGCTACGGCGGAAAGAGTAAGTCCCCAATTTGATTTGTACCACCTCACTTTTTCTGACCGATCGAACATAGTCATTCTGCCTACATCCGCTCTTGCTAACCTCACTTCTCTTGATCTTGAATCCCCATGGATGTTCAAGCTTCGGAACCCCCAGAACCCTGCTGCCTCCACTCACGCCGGTGTCCTTGAGTTCATCGCCGAGGAGGGCGTCGTTCACCTCCCCTACTGGATGATGAAGACATTACGGTTAAGTGAGGGCGATCCTGTGCGCATCACAGGTACAGAGCTCCCCAAAGGCCGGTTCGTCAAGCTTCAAGCGCAGCATGTTCACTTCCTGGAAATATCAGACCCTAAAGCTGTGTAAGGTCGATCCCTTGTTTTTACATGATATGTTTAACTAAGTTAATTCAGCCTCGAACAAGCCCTCCGCAATTTCACCGTCCTCACTCAGGGAGATATAATCGAAATATCCTACAATTCCATTATATTCGGCCTCCTTGTAATGGAAACAACACCCGGTGGCGAAGGTATCTCGATCCTTGATACCGACCTTGAGGTCGACTTTGCGCCGCCGGTTGGCTATGTAGAACCAGAGCGTCGAAAGGCGACACCTCAGCCAACGATGGCGTCGAAGCTTAATATCGATCTTAGCTCGCAGACACCAGGCTCCAGTCGCCCCGGAAGTTCATTGGGTGGGAACCTCGCTAACACAATCAGGGCTGGCACGACCGTTAGTAAAGGCGGTGACGCATGGGAGACATTTAAAGGTCGTGGTGAAACTCTTGGGGGAAGGAGGACTAAGGGGCGCGGTATTACGAACAAAGCACCCGAACAAGTCGCAGCATCAAGCAAGATTATCCGAACTGAGTGAGACTTGCGCGTCCGTCATCAGACTAGTTCTAATCATTTCCAGCCAACATCGCCTCATAGTGAATGATGACCTCGAGAACGACGGGAAAAACCCTGCCCCCCTCAATCTACCTTTTGGAAAATTGTTCTTTGGTTTCAATATCTCACCGTATGTCCCACCACCGCCTCCTCAAGACGAACCAGTATCAAAGGTACCTTCTTTCCATTCATCACCTTCCACTGACTCACATTCATCTAGCCCCCAACCACCTTCGTTGGGGCAGGCAACTCCCTCAATGGAAAATCTACCGACTCTTCCTCCAAGAGCGCAAGCAAAGGGAAGAACAAGGCGACTGAAGACACTGAAACTAAGAAAGTGGACGAGGCAAAGTGGGGTACAGGGCCCGGACAAAGCTTGGGCACACGCCAGTCAAACGGGGTTGGTACTCGGTCGCTTGGTGCCAGTTTGGTTGGTGTAAGTGGCGCAAGCGTATCGCGTATGTCACCGCGCTCCAACAAGAAGCCGTCTCGCCGCGAGCGCAGCCCGACACCGGACTGGGGGGTTGACGACGACGATGTGATCGTAATCGACAGTGATGTGGACTGACTGACAATGACGTGGACGGCGTGGAGATTTGCCACCATGTATATTTTAGCGACAATCATGTTTTAGATCCTTCAGGGACCTTGTAGTGTTAATGTCCATGATTGCGGTATCTTGTAAAACAGGGCGACCAAATGTCTACAGCTACAATGATGGCCATTCCAATGTTGTCGAGCGGGTCGGCAGTGATTCATCGATGTCTTATCCCGGGGAGTACACAGTATGTCTGATGAGGCCGATCTCGCTGCATTTTCTGTACAAGGGTGGATATTGGCCGGGCCGTGAATTCTAGATCGCCCTTTATTTCTGTCAGCTCCAATACCACTTGCTGAATCTATGTTCTAACGTATTGGCCCAAGCGGACAATGCCGCCATTTGAGCCCATAAGCGCCACTATTGAGCATTTCTGGGTCCCGTATGTTTGAGTCGAATAGGCGGTTGAGACTCGAGAACTGCACCTCGCATGAATAAGTGAACTTCGACCAGATCGTTCTGGTTCGGGGGCAGGTCCAGTAGCTTCCGGGATCATTGGTAAGATGATAAAATCTGTATTAAAATATACTCTGAAAGATACAGGGCGTTAAAGTCACTCTCCCTCAGAAACCCAGACTATGAAGCGTGGATAGTTCTAGGTATAGCGCATAACCATGTCTCAGGACAAATCCTAGTACACCACGTTAGTTTGCCGTGTCATCCTGACTGAACACCTGCGATCCTTTTTTCTCTGGTGGACCTTTGCTACTCGATTCAAGAACCCCTGGAGGAAATGCCGCTCGGATTATCATCGTGGGAAACACTTTGGTGCTCCCATTCGCTATCGGAAGAAGGGTAGCAAGTCCAGGATGAGTCTTCACCCGAAGCGCTTTCTTCCGTGCTGGGGGGGTATCGTCCTATCCGTCGCACGTGAATGTTCTCCTCGCTATCGCTATCACTTCTGTCTTCGGCTTTGCGCTTCAGGCGCTTCCTACTGGCTGGTCCGTCTGGTTGAAGATCAGGACGATCCAAGCTACCGTCGTCGTCGATGTCCCATTCAGATTGTAGGTGCTTTTCAAGAATGGCTAGGAATGCGTCGGAGGTTCGGAGTTTCTCGCGAGCTTCCCTTACTGACAGTCCTTGTCCTGTACCTTCCTCATCGGTCGATTGTTCCGAGGGTGAGATAGTTGGATCCATGTAATGATTCGGATAGGCGCTACCGAAAAGGGACCGCATTTCTTCGATAATTTTGCAGCAAGGAGTTTTCACGAAGATTTCGATAAGGAAACTACTGAATGTGTGATCAATGACACAACATAATTTTCCCATGCCGGTTCTGTCGAAATATCCGGTGGGTCGGCCAAATACTTTTTGAATGTTTTGTTCGGAGAATAGGGGCTTGTGATCCCTATAGCGGACGATCTCGTACATGAGCACCCAGAAGAATGACTCTAGGTCGTCGGAAAGTGCATGTGGTCGTGACCGATGATGCTTTATGCGTGCTAGAGACAAGAATTCCCATGTGCCCTGGGCACACATTCAGCCAATATCTAGGTGTGACAGGTATCTCGGTGAACACTCACTATCTGTGAATATTGCCCAGGCCTCGCGTCCGGATTATCTTCCAATTTCTTCGACAAGTCCCAGTCGATCAAAATCCCAGTTCCACTATCACTAATGATGATATTTCTCGCGCTGATGTCCCGATGTAAGATTCGAGCCTTGTTGTACGCATCTGTATGCGCTACGAACGCGGTCAGTTTGAGGAACGGTGCAAGGGATGTTTCCTTTACCGATGACAGCATCTCGGATCACGTCACACAACTGTCTGGTTGACTTGAAGTGGCTGAGAGGCATCCCAATAGTCTCGAGGACGAGCCGATAGTGAACGTATGGTACGGCGCTTGGGCGACCATAGCACCATGCATGCCGACTGCCTGGACTTCTTCGATAGTCCTGTGTTCTTGTCCTCTGGAACCCGGTAGATGAGTCCTGAACGTGGCGAACATCACCCGCGGGACCCATCTTTGCAATATTCGGAACCTCAGC
>Ga0307510_10007693_pt1 | contig 12848 bp, 10 predicted proteins | sample 12_EM_MG_FD_207224 | JGI IMG/M metagenome (GOLD analysis project Ga0307510, IMG submission 207224) | Populus trichocarpa ectomycorrhiza microbial communities from riparian zone in the Pacific Northwest, United States - 12_EM | ecosystem: Host-associated > Plants > Roots > Unclassified | place... | reverse complement strand
CTTGAGTTCATCTGGGACGGACTGCAGGGCCCTATAGGTATCTCACTTGGATCATCAATTTGTAATATAGTATTAATTGCTACCAATAGAGGAAACAGATTAAATTCAATACAAATGCCAGCCTCCATCCTTACACTATAAATCGCTCATGGCAAAGCTCACAAATAGTGAAACCATGCTCCCGGCCTACTTAAATAAGAGCCTAGTTCTGAACAAACAAAACCAATAGTTTTCCCATAGGCTCCCTTGCCTGCTCAATCCTCCAAATCCTTGAGTATAATCTTTACATCGGTAATCTTCTTTTCCAAAATCAAGCCTGCCTTTCACCATGATTTCATGCATTCAATCGCTATTATAACCTCATCTCCTAACTGACTATGACGATCAGTAATAAGGGTTTTCCCACTAAATGTATCATAGTACAATTGTAAGCTATACGTATTAGCATGGTTATATTTTGTAATAGAATAATATTAATAGAATACCTGGCCTGCTAAAAGTACGTTCTACCTCAGCACTCATTACCAGAATAATGTGTATTTCCAGGACCATATGTGCAAGCTGAGCCGCACTGGGATTGTTTAATCAAGCTGCCAATAGGCCAGGGTATCAGGAACCTGTTCTTCCCCTTCTGCAACTTAAAAGCGGTTGAACTGGTCACTGTCGCCTTGGGTAAAATGGCCATGTTTCTTTTGCCTCCAGCGTGATAGTATATCATCTGGTAAAATGTGGAATTTTGTGGCTGCAGGAGAAGATGTGGAGTTCAGGGCGGGCATTGTATCTACATACTGCAATGTTCGATATTGTAAGGACCACAGCTCCTTGCTCTTCATCATAGCCAATACTATACAATCTGAATGATCTCGCTATTGTATTTCGAAATGTTTAAGCTTGGTGCCCAGGTCTAGAGCAACAGCACCATAGAGTACGGGTACTCTATCTGCTAGAGAGTAATCCCTAGTAGCTAGGTTAGTTGTACTGCACTCGCTCTCAACAGAACCTTACTGGCTATAGGCATACATGAATAATACTTCCATTTAATAGATTAGGAAGGAAGGAATTTGTACATACCGGTTACGGTTTGCACACGCATGGTTCATACACGTTACAAGATGCCAGCTGTAAATTGAAGAGTCAGAATAGGCCTGTTTAGAGTCCGCTAACTGAGCAAGGAGATCATTCATAGCCAGAAGAACACAAGCAAGGTATCCATTAGCATCATTCCTCTAAGTTTCAGTACCCTGCAGGTGTAAAGTCAGACGCTGAAAAGGTTTTAGAATATGGAAAATAGTTTTCAAGTCATTCCAATCATCCCTCCTTAACTCATCACCACTGACAAGGTCGGGAATATCCTGATCATTATCTACAGGTTGCATGCTACTAGGTATAGATTGTGTTGTACAATGGGATTTGGCATGTCTGGCTTTTGTAACCGCTATTTCCACGAATCCATTCAAGATATCACGCAAGTCAAATGCCGGTTCTAGTGCATCAGCATCACTTGACCACCTTGTGATGTTTCCAATGATGGGCATTAGAGGCCCCATATACTCGAGCATTCGGGCAAGTTGAACCTTTTGGGAAAAGCCAGCTCGTCGCTCTTGTGTGCATAAAATACAGATCTCTATATTGTGTAGCTTGCCCGTTGGGCCTTTCTTTTTTCACGACTTCAGAAGTTCTGACTCTTTCGCAATATTGGTATGGTATGCAAAATTTGTCTCAAACGCTTCCCAATTTGAACCCCACAGAAATCCCTTTGCCACCAAGTTAATAATATGCTCAAAGCATCTAACCCAGAAGGTTATTAGATTAAACTGAATATTTCCTTCTAAGAGGATTTCTCCAAGCTTAAGAAGAACGGTGTTATTATTACTGGCATTAGTAGTTCAAATATAGTCAACCTTTGTAGCTATTTCATATTTATCAAGAACATTGAGAAAGGTTTTGGCAATATTGGGACCAGTGTAGAGACCATAGAAGAGGTGAAACCCCAGAGTAGCGGATTGGAGAGTTCCGAGTTCCATTACTTAATGCCCAATTATACCCAGATAAGATCGGTGGTTGGGCCAGCTCCACAAGTCAAAGATGACATTAATCCAAAGGGGAAGTGCTTTGAAGTAATTCTTGATTATCTTCTGGCAATCACGAGGGAGCTTGATTATCCAGTTGGTTATTATAGTACTCAACTTTTGGAAGATATTGCGTAGTCCATTCACTTGTCTTGCCTTTTCACTCTCATATATCAGCAGACAAATACAATCTATAATTAAGCTATGCAACAATATATTCTGCAGGAAAGGGGTACATACACAACTAAGCAGATAGGCTAAGAATGTCCTAAAGATTGAATCTTCAACCGCATAAAATAGAGTATTTGTAAAGTATATCCATCAGACCAACATTTGTTTGAATATATGGGAATTAAACTGTAGTCCAGGAAAGATTGTATGTCCAAAAGCTGCAATGATCATACACTTACTCATAGCGGTACTGATCGCATAACTCCCATCAGGGTATTCCTTTGTGACACCATGTGAGACTACAAGATGTTGGTTCATGTTTTGAGTCAAGGAATCGGTATAGACTAGAGCACAACTCAGAGAACCTTTGCAACCTCATTAGCCGATAAAAGCACCAAGTCTTCCAGGAATTCCACTGCGTATATTAGTTATAGATCTTGGAAGCTTACATGATTCACATCTCTATCGCCACTTTCCTCTGTCAAAAACCTCCATGCTATTGTTCAATAACCACCAATGACCTTTTCTTGCCCTCCGCTTAGGAAGAAAAGCACTAGGAACATCTAAATGCATTGTTGACATGTTAGTTCACATAACTACTGATCTACCAGATGGTCCGCCAACTATATTCTCAGAAATTGACTGCCAATCTAAGGTAGCAGTGAGTAGCCCAGAAGGGACAGCTCTGAGGGTGTCGCTAGGCGCAGAATCATCATTCTCCTCATCGATATCAAGCTGCAAGTTGTCACAAAAATAGGGTAGTAACACTTGCGATACTGAATCATCTGGCCCAAGTGATCCTTGGCTTCCATACAATATTTGACATAAGGCTTTCAACATTGTTCCAATACTAAAGGTATAAGCGCAAACTGAATATTAAGAATAGTGAAAGGAAGATAAAGGTAGCACAAATGGTGTTTATATTTTGTTGAGAACATAGTCTATTTATTCTTTTGGTAAATATAAGAAAACACAAGAGGGGTCAACTTATAAGCAAAGCCATCACGCTAATCATATAACTTCTGCAAGAGGGAGAGAGAATTGTATCATGTTCTCAATTGATAAGTGGCAGGTACAGTTGTTCTATGCACTCACTAACCGTAAATATGGGTGGAAGATTGGTTGTTGATAAAGCTGTTGATAGGCCCAGGTATGGTGGGAGTCGTCTATAACGTAGACCACCGGGCGTTGCAAAATGTAATGCCTTATATAATCAGGGTGAGGTGTATTATATTAAAAAGTCTAATGATTAATGGTAGGGGGTTAAGTCTGAGGGTATAAAAGTGTTTTATATTTATTTTATTATTTTTTCAATGATCTTAGTAATCAAGTATTACAAATATCTTATTATGATACATACAAGAGAAACAAAACTGTCAAGGATCTTCTGTTATTTTACTTCAATTGATCACCCAAATGCTCATCACTCTCCCAATTACAAAATGAATATTTCTGATAATTGGAACGAAGTAGGCTTGCCTCAAGCTAATGCGGAATCCGATTCCACCCCGATATTACTGGCACGCTCAGTATCCGCAAATGCAAGCACCATGAGATCTAGATCAAGACGAGAAAGACTAAGACAAGCTCAAGCAATTGTAAGTATCATACTTCTAATAGTTAAATGTGGGATGTGTCAGGGAATAGATGTATAGAATAATGAATATTGATAATTTCTTAGAGAAATCCAGTTATTTCCAAGGTTCCAACAGCAAATGTACTTCGCGTACGCAAGTTTCGGGAAAGACAAGCAGCCAAAAAGGCCAGCGAGGCACACAACTCCACTCAACATGATGTCTTGGGAAGCCCGGTACCATTAGAAGGTCCAGTGACACCAGCTCCGGTGTCCATTGATGATGAGTTACGTTGCGATTACAAATGCTGGCCCTGACGGCGAATCTTCGTCGATAAGCCCTGTTCCCGTCGCTTAAGCATGCTTCAAGCTGCATATAATTCTATGAGTAAGAAGGTCCTATATCGAAAGGGTGTTAAGGCAAAGCGACCTACTGGACTTTGGTTCAAATGGCACTATCAGGTTTTTCTATTTTTAAAACTTCAGATCAAGCAGGAGCAGCGTGCACTCAGAGGACAAGACCTGTTTACTGGAATCATACCTCAACTACAACCTCGTAAGCTTCTTGCACAGCAGGTGGCCAATGGTGGTGGATAGGGCAGTCGTGTGCGAGACGGTATCATGTCTCATAAGGTCCAGTGGATCAAAAAGCAGTTTATCCCAACCCCTGGACAGGGAAGACATCGCAAGGTTCTGAGTTTATTGGAGGATCCAGATACAATTCTGGCAGTACGGAAGTATATACTGCATGTCGGAGATAGTAAGTAATTTCTCATCCCACTAGCTTTGCTGGTCTTTCATTAAAAACAATCTAACTTTAAGTGATAGAACTTACAGCGCATGGACTTGCAAAAGCAGTTGTGATGCACTGGCAAAATTCAGATAACGATTCTGATATTGCCAACAGATCAACCAACAGCGTGACCAGAGAGGTGGAGAAGACTATTGCCTCAACCACTGCCAGGAGATGGCTTCACAAACTCGGTTTCAAGTACAAGGAGTACAGAAAGGGTATATACAACGATGGTCATGAGAGACCAGATGTTAAGCACTATCGGGACAGTGCATTCCTGCCTAGAATGGCATCCTATGAAGGACAGTTTATTAACTGGGATGAAAACCTACTCGAGATTTCCAATCCAGGCCATCAATCAGGTGAAATCTAACGAGTTATTCTGGTAACACAAGACGAGTGTACATTCAACTCAAACGACTGTAAATACTTTATCTGGGTACATCCTGAACACAAACAATTAAGGAAAAAGGGACGTGGCCAAGGACTCCATATCTCCGACTTCCTTACCTCTATTGGTCGCTTGGGGGATGGAGAAGCTTGTGTAACACTCAAGTGTGGAGGGAATACCTGGTGGACTGGGGATAGATAGCTAGATCAGGTGATTAATAAAGCTATCCCTGCGTTCGAGGCCCAGTTTCCTGGATGCAAAGCACTTTTTGCCTTTGATAACTCAAGGAATCATCTGAAGTTTGCCGACAATGCTCTTCCTGTCTCTGAAATGAATCTGGAGCCTGGCCGGACTAAGATGAAAATCATGCATGACACCTATGTTCTCGATGACAAACATGCAGATGGTGGTTATGTGCAGTCACTGGTTTTACCAGATGGAAGACCCAAGGGTCTTAAGATTGTGCTTATGGAGCGTGATTTATGGCCAATGAGTGGACAACGTTTTCTCACCCAGTGTTCAATCAAGTCATGGTCTGGCAAGTCAACAAAACCTAATCCGCGCTACTTGAATGGAGGAAGTTGCTGTGCACGAGCACTTCTTGCAGCACAGCCTGACTTTCGCAATCAAAAATCTCAAGTGGAAGTGGCCATCCTGGATGCTGGCCATGATGTAATATTTTATCCGGCATTCTATTGGGAACTCAATTTTATTGAGTATTTCTGGGGTGCTGCTAAGAGATATACGCGCGAAAACTGTGAGTATGATTTCGAATCACTTAAGAAGTTAGTGCCTGAGGTATTAGCTGGGGTGCCAAAACAATTAATCTGGAAATACTAGGCACGGACTCAGTGGATTATGGAGGCATATCAATCGAGAGTAATATATGCCTCCCCTGAATACGATCATCTTGTGAGCCGAAGGTATGCCTCCCACCGTCGCATTAGTGAGGCAGTTCAAACCTAAGTGTATTTGTCATTGCAATTGATTCTAATATTTACTGATATTAAATAACCATATTTTTCATCTGATTTGTATATTATTAAAAATCTATGTATTATTTATGAATTAAATATATAAAATGGTGTATGAAATTTTTATGATTTCAAATCAATATCACAATTATAGTAATAAACTCTAAGGTTGAAACCCCTGAGTTCCAGGTTTGTAATAACCAATACCTGACCATGATTATATAAGGCATTACATTTTGCAACACCCAGTGGTCTACGTTATAGACGACTCCCACCATATATGAGGATAGGGGTCTGCAGGTAATGACAAGGCCCTGCAGTTGACTACCGGGCCCCACAGGTAACGACAGGGCCCTGCCAGTAAGTATAGGACCCTACCTAATGACAGGGCCCTGCACATGACTGCCAGGCTTGGAACTTGATCCGAGTCGCCGGGCCCAGCAGATCATAACTAGGTCCTGCACATCTTTGCTGGGCTCTACTGGAACATCCCATTTGGGTTAAGGCTATGGAGCCTGGCCTTGTAGCCCTAGGACAACCGCCTTTATGAAAAATGGAGGCCCTAAGCTGCTGTCCTGAATCAAGCAACCCAGGACGCCCAGGACTATCGCACCCGTGAACAGTTGAGAACACTGGTCTTTAGCGCAAAATTAAGATTAAGCGCACAATGGCTTTCTCACCTGACACAACTGAATCTCGCCCCTAGATACAGGATACACTCGATTTACAGAATTCAGAGTTCTGACAGAACACAACACTAGAGTGCCTGAGGCAACATATCTCTTTGCAGATGAATTATCACCCCCTAATCAAGATAGTTTATTATCAATATAACAGACTAGGACCAATTCTCTAGGGTCAATAAGGATTGTTACATCCTGTAAATGAAACAAACTTCTCCTAAACTAGCAAACAAGAGGGTCCAATTGGCAGTTTCATGATAGTACTGGATGGGTTATTCTTCAGTCAGAGAACTTTTATCAATATCCATCTTCTCCTGAGTAACTGTGTCTTTAACATCGCCATCAATCTTCCAAGTTTCCTAAGTAGCAACCAATAGTAGATCCTTATCTGTTACCACCAGTATGAATTGTCTTCTCCTATTTACTTTAGTTGTCCCTATTATTGCCCTGGCCTTTGCACTTTGAAACCTATGATAATTTTGTATTCATTCGGCTGGGATAATAAACACAATGTATATGTTAATAATAGTAGCCAGAAAGCATTGACAAAGGATCTTTAGTCTCTTATCTTTGATTGTATGACTCTTCGCAATTGTCATTTGAAGGACAATCAGTGTATTATTACAAATAAACAAAAGCCCTTCAAAGGACACATGGTTATGACTGTATAGAAGAAACTATTTTCCAATTACATCTCTGTTGATGACATGGCTTCCTGCCTCTTTAACTTGTTCAACTAAGTTGGCTCTGCAGGTCAAATAGTTTTGAGAGAGAGGTTGCTTATTTTCAGTTTGGATTAGAAGGGGTAGTCATATTGGATAGAATAGCCAGCTTATCCGCAGTAAACTCTCTAACTCTTCCTAACAAATTGTATACATACTCTTCAAAAAACCATCCTACTGCACTTTGCAGCTTTGTTTGACATGGAAGTTACTTCAAGTTGTAGAGGCCAAAGCACTTTTGCTGTCAGAAGTGTAATTCAGCTTCCAGGAATTGGTCAGCTATCCACCTTGTAGTAATTCTAGCTGTATAAAGTAGATAGTTAGAGTTTAGTTTCATGATTAGTATCTTGAGTGAACACATTTTGTGAACACTATTCCTCAGAGTTTGAACTTCCACTTGGGCAACATAGTACTCAATTTCAAGATATGTGGACCCAATATACTTTTCCCAATTATTGTCAAACTCTTGCTGAGTGTAGCGAAATCCTGTAGGGCCAGAGCCATGCTATTGGTCCATAATATGTAAATGTCATGTATAGCCTTGTCACCTATACAGGAGTTATAGGCTTTTCCAGCCTTTTCAGTCAATAACAAGTGTTTATTGTTAGATAATATCACCTCAGCTTCAAAAATGGTATTAATACCAAAAAGCAGTATATATTGCCCTCCATTTCTGGTTTCTCATATAGTGAATCCCCAGATTCCGGTCCTTCTCGCCCTGCTATAAACTTTTCATTTTTGCTGATAATACTGCTAGAATGATCCACCAATGGTAATACTGAATATTCTACCATTCATCTTTTAGTGCCCTATCTGTCCGAATCCATAGTCTTATATTTTCTCATTCTTGCAAATTAAACAGGCTTGGAGCCTCAACATCTGCCCCATTATACATCTTATCAAACAAATAACACCTAGCATTATTATGCTGATAGACAGTTGACTCATACCTCATAAGCTGCTTTACTAGAAGTTAAGTGAGAAATACTAATTTCCCTTTTTATTCACATTTGTCAGTATTTAAGTATAAGATAAGAAAGGTGATTCACAACTAAAGTACTATACACCATATCTGGGCTGTTTAGCAAACTGAAAATCTCTTTTTGCACTAATGTCTAGTACTCCTCATGCTGAGAATCTCTTTCCTTCAGCTAATATAAGTTTGTCTATTATATTGGCATACTCATATCGTGCCAGTAGTTTTTGCTTTGCAAATAGGACTCAATATTTTCCACTGGTATGATCTTAAATTCTGTCTGGCCCACTAGAGATGAGCCTAGCAAAGTGAAAATTCCACTTATTTTAGCAAACTCTATCAGGATTTTATTCCCTGGCCGTATTCCATAATGTAGTATAGGAATATTAAGTACTACATTTTCAACAATTTGAAGTTTGGGATCCTTTCCCCAAAGCTCAGGATAGAGATGTTCAATCCTGTAATATGTAGAAAGGCTACCGCTATTGGTGACTTGTATTTGTGTTAACAAATCCAAAAAGGTTTAAGATTATACTATGTCAGCATAAGTTATAAGTTTAGTCCTAGGCAGGCATAGTTGGACAGGTAACTGATTTGAGGTCAACATACCTGGAAACTACAAGAGGAGAGTTCCTGTAGGCTAGAAGCTGCCATGAGACTGATGTTTTTGGAATGCTTAGAGTGAGGAATTTGATAGGGAAACTGAAGGGTATTGGTTGTTTGATTTAGAGGCATAGTGCATAGAGAAAAGTGCACAACTAAGGCCCTGTTTGGCAGGCCAACTTTTGTAAGGTAACACCTTACAAATTGTGGTTTGTAAGGTTCACCTTATAAAATGCAGTTTGTAAGGTAAACCGTGTTGGGCAGCACATTGTTTGAGAGGTAGAGTTTGAGAACCTTATGAACTTTGGTTTGGAAGCAGCGCAGTTTAGGGTTTAAGAGAGTTTTGAAAACAGCCTGGTGACTGGTAAATATGGGGGTTTGCCCTAATAAACTCGATTTACTATGATACTCTAATAATGTTATTTTCTCCACTCCTATTTAGGGTTGAGCCCGAGTAGCCACACATGTATAGCGTCTACCTTATAAAAGTTCCTTCTCTTGTTTAGCAAACTATACCTTACAAACTACGGCTTGGCACACCTTACAAAACCCAGTTTGGGAAACCTTACAAACCGCAAGCTGCAAGGTGTTACCTTACAAAAGTTGGCCTGCCAAACAGGGCCTAAGACTAGATATAGTTCATGGTGGCCATCCATACAGTGGGCTAATTCTTATACAAACCCCAGAAAAAACAGTCACCCTCGTCATGACAACAGTGCCGCTTTTGCTCACTATTGTGCTCTAACCTAATATACCACAATGGGGTTACTCTATTAGTACCCACCCACACTTCTGGTAACAGTCACTTTCACAAACCCTAGCTACTTGTGCCAAGATATGGCTAGTGGCTGCAACACCTGCATGTTAGCAGGCCCACAACAGGCAACAATGTAAATAGCGCCCAACAGCCCAATGTAATTTTGTAGGTTACTGTAGTAGCTTTCTAGCACAACTTTGTGGCTTAACATGCCCTCACAGTCTGCGGCAAAAACCTGAGAAATTCACCATATCCGGACGGGACGGACTGTAGTATTTTAAAAGGGCGCCGGGGACGGACGGGAATTTTGGCGTCCGTCTCGACGACTGCAGATGACGGGTGAGGAGTGGATGTACGGTTCGGGAGTTACCGATCCGTCGTGGGCTGTAGGGACCTATAGTCACCCTCCTAGACGCTAGTCTTTCCTAAAAGACGGACCCTCTTGCCCTACAGCTTGAGACGGACGCCCGGGAGTCCCGGGACTGCAGTCGTGGCGGGCCTACAGGGCGGAAACACTGCCTATCCAAACCCCCATTCCTGAGACTTAAAAACGGCTAGTAGAAGACATGAACACGGTTGGAGGAGATTAGGGCGGTGTAGTTACACGTCCCAGGCATATTGAACCTGAACATTTGAGTCCGAATTTAGGACGGGGTCACAGATGTGCACAGACAATCCCCCATACAAATTTCTGCCCCCTGTGTGCGGGTTCAATATGCCTGGGACGTGTACCTAGTTTAAGAGTAGGCACAGACATGTTGACTAGTTAATTAAAGACGTGGTCTTTTTGAAAGGTACAAATCGATGTTGTGTGGTTCTCTGGCTGGTTTTGCTTTATTTGGAGAGCAAAAGTGTACCAATAATGGTGGTGGCATCATTGGGGGGCAGATGAGCTTGGGTGAACCTCCATGGGTAGGTTTAGCAAGAGAAACTACAGTTGGACCCAAATTGTATTAGTACTCCTGCCAAAGTTTTGACAGGTGGCCCACAACCCGTGCATATTAACTGGCTGGCAGGGGGGGGGGGCATTCCGAACAGTGCCTGGCAGCTCAACGCAATTTGACAGCTCAGCGTGACTCAACATAAATTTGTGGGTTACTGCACCACGGCATAGCAACATTGTACTCGTCCCAGACAAGAAATATCCGGAAATAAGGATTAAAAATATATATGGTACAAGGGTCAGGCATTTAGATTTCGAACACACCAAAGTGGCTTACCCGCAAAAAATCCTCAAAAACCGGTGAGGTCACAAAGTGGTGTGTTCGATCGCTATATGCCTGCCCATATTGAGATCTCCCATGGTGGATATAAAGGATTTTTACGGTATCTTCCCAAGTTGAAGGCAAAAGCCTGAAAACAGCCCCCTTAATTCTGAAAAGGAGCCGGAGGTATAATACCTAAGGAAAACGGCATCTCAAAAGGCTACGCCAAAAATATCTCAATGCTAGACTTAAAGTCCAGAGAAATGAGTGATATCGTGTGGCATGGTAAGATTCGCGGGAGGATTTTCTTAGGCTTTTCTTAGGTAGTCTAATATATATGAGCGAAGCGAATAGGAGGGTAACCGGCTATTAGGCTTCTCATCTTTTAGACCCCGACGGCGGAAAAATGATACACGGCGAGTGACCAGTGGTGAAACGAAAGGCCAAGCAAACTCGCAACGAAAACAATCTCACACTCAAGGGTGGGAGAAAAGCATTTCACTAACAACCTCAGGCTCACGCTCAACGACGACTCCGATAGCTAACTAAGAGCGATCACAGGAGTATATATCAATCACAAAGACATCATATCCATCTATGAGTCATAGTACTATCATGTGAGTCCCCTTCCCCATCATAACTCCCGGGCTGACAAAAGGAAAAGAAACTCTCCCACTTCCGCCGGGCTTCCAGCTCTCTTACACTGGCCTTACAGTGCTTCCACTTTTCTCCTGGCCGTTCCCCCCGGCTTTCCCGAAAGCTGCACGATCCCAAAACTATCTCACATTCCTGCGTCCGAAATGCTCTCTACAAACACACCCGGAGCCGAAACATACGCCCAAATCCCAGCGCATTTCCGAAGCTAAACAAGTGTGTTCCCGACGGCCACCCAAATAATAAAGGAGGTATCGGGAGAGTATGGCGAGCAGCATCATGTCCAACACCATCTAGCCGACCCAAATACCAGAGGCCCAAACGCGAGGGTAGTTGCAAAGTAGTTGGTGACAAATTGTGAACGGGCTCCCACAGGAATTGAATGAGTCTTGAGTATAGGGTGTTGGAGGGGGCGTACGGAGCTACCATAAATAACAAGAAAGCTACTATCATACTATAACAAAGCCGGGGAGGGTAGTAACGCCTATACTTCAGTAGAGCGGATGACAACAAGCCTTCCCATGTGTTACCCAGCTTGAAAATGGCGGATCTGGCCCCACCCGATGCATCTCAATCGGGTTTACGCAACGAAGAGGCTAGCCCACTCTCGAAAGAAAGGAACCAATTGTGAGGGATGAAAAAATAAAAAATTCCGGGTTTAATTCTCCTACTTCTACATCCAGCAGTTCTATCCTCTCGGCCAGGTTAATAGAGCCGGAATTCTGGAAGTGTGCTAAGTTAGGCGTTGAGAGAATAGACGGAGGTCTGGAGCGCACACTCAGACAAGTTTCCACCGGCATCTCTCTACCCCCGCCTGAGGGAAGAGATAATGGACCGTGGAATTGGGCCTACATATCATACCTAAATGCCAAATTCTGCTATACCCTTACCCTTTCGTAGGACTGATTTTGCAGCCGTGCTCTACCAGCATAATTTCAACAAGAGAGATTCCGTGATGCCCGAGAAATTGACACTCTACATACAACTGCCCGAAAGGACAGAGTCTAAGAATCTGGGCATCTTCCGGGGGCTTCATGGGCCCTGGGTGCGAGTGACAACCTCCCCCGACACTGTTAACAACTTCCACCTTGGCCAGGCCGCGTATCCCCTCTAACAAAAAATCTTCCAATCCTACGAATCGTACTCGCGGCGAGAATAAGTCTTCAAAGAACGGACGCAACCATCATGCTGCCTCACGCAATCCTCTAACACTACAACGACTCAAATCGATGCTAGATCAACGAAAGGTCTTACTACCGGATCTCATGCGCCTAGAG
>Ga0307510_10007692_pt1 | contig 12848 bp, 17 predicted proteins | sample 12_EM_MG_FD_207224 | JGI IMG/M metagenome (GOLD analysis project Ga0307510, IMG submission 207224) | Populus trichocarpa ectomycorrhiza microbial communities from riparian zone in the Pacific Northwest, United States - 12_EM | ecosystem: Host-associated > Plants > Roots > Unclassified | place... | reverse complement strand
TCTCAGACTTCTCTGACATCACAGTCAAGGATGACGATGAGTACCTCTTTTGTACTTGCTGCATGGAATCCACCCTCCACCCCTGCTCTGACAAAGACTGGGAAGCCCAACTCATGGCATGCAACTCCATCAGCAAAAGTTTCAAACGGAGGTAGTGTAGTTGATGCCTTGTAAGCCCTTGTATAGGTCAACCCACGCCCTGTATAGTCATAACTTTGCCTTGGAAGGGGCCATCTTTGCCTTGGAAGCCCCTTACCTACTTTTTGCACTTTTGCTGATGTCTGACATCCTAGCTGCTTGCAAAGCCATCATTGAGACAGGCATCCACAAGGCCAACAAGGAGGTAGACAACTGTCTTGCCTCCCAAGTCCTCTTTGCACATGACATGGTGATTAACCACCTTGTGTCCAATGCTACCCCCTCCTTCACCTCCCTCCTGCCTGACCCTTGATTGGTTGAATGGGCGGACCACCTCCACAAGGCAATGGTCTGTCATTTCTGTCAAGAGACCCTTGACAACACCTTGATCATTCTTGCCCCTGAGGTTGCCTCTCAGGTCAATGCCTACCATGACTTCCTTTTTGGGGATGCCTGCATCCACACCAAGAAGGACACATGGCTAATCTACAACTGCACATTCAAGAACCTCCAGGGCCCTGCTGTGCAGGAAGCCCAGGAAGACTTCACTTGCTTCAAGATGGAACTAGACACCAAGTTTGCCACAAAGTGGAAGGGAGTCCTTGAGGCTGCCCACCATGACCTCACTGCCTTTCAACTTGTTCATGCCTAGGTCCCTGAGCCTGATACCAGAGGGAATGCCCCCATTCTTGACAAAGTGTTCACCACGCTAAGTGCCATGCTGACCCGATTGGGCGCGCTTCTCAAAGCCTGTCCTGTGCCTGTTCTCCATCCCCTGTCCCTCAGCCCATGCTGGACAAGACACTGACAAAGGCAGACTTCCAGGTGAGTCAGGTTCTTCCTGTGGTCACTCAGTCGGTGGATGTTCTGCTGTTGGTGGGGACCAACAATGTGAAAGTGTCAATGGGCCATATGGGCAATGCTGATCTGGCAGGACCTTGTGACCCCAGCTGTCCTGGGACACCACCCCCTGCAGCAGACGTCAGCCTTCTGACACCTCCTGACATCTTGATGATGGCTGAGCCCAAAGGGGTGACTGGTACTATTGTCTTGACCAAGATGGCATGGCCTATGGTTGCGCCCAACTCCCTTGAACCCCTGTCCTTGGTAGCACACTACCAGTTGGTGATACCACCACCTGCCCCCAAGGCTGAACTTGACATCATGGAGATCATCTGCTCACTCAGGAACACCATCATGGTGGCAATTGCCCCCATCCAGACCTCAATTGCAGAGATCAGCTCCCGCCTTTGAGTTGTCGAAGATGTGCAGTGCACCAACCATCTGGAAAAACCTTACTTGTTAAGTTGAGTTAGCAAGAGGTTAGCCTGAGTTAGCAAGTTGTAAATGCAGTTAGCAAGCTGTAAAATGCAGTTAGTGAGATATCAAGACAAAAAAGGCAACATGAATTTGAAAATAAGACATATAAGCGCCATTGTGACCCACTGTATTTGCAATAAAGAAGGTTGTGCTGTACTTGTGAATACATTGTGTTGTGCAACACCTGGACAACATCATGGGCACTCTTCAGGAGATTTTTCCAAATGAGTGGTCAGAAGGTGATGAACTTGTCATGACTGTGGACCAACTTAGTTAGCAGGTGTAATAGGTTGAGATTGAACTTTCGCAATGCCTAGATGACGTCATGGGCACTCTCAAGGAGATTTTTCCAAATGAGTGGTCGAAAAGCAATAAGCTTGTCACTACTGTGGATCCAGAAAACTCCTGGAAAGTGAGCCAGCAGCAGATGACTGATGCATGGTGCGCACAGTGTGCCCTCAAAAACACCCCAATAATAGATCCACAGTGGTTTAATATAGTTATGAAAACCACAGAAAGACGTCTCTATCACTGAAGGGATTAATGTAGAATGAATTACAGCATTCTAGAACTGTGAATGAATTCCAGTCTGTGGGTGGTGATGAATTTGGAATGAATCTTGGGAATAGGTGTATGCTAGAAACTATACCATCCAATGAAATGATGCTTGCTTGCCTGCACCCCATATTTAATGACCTTGAAACCCTATATATCCCATGGTTTCTATCTGGCATGGAAGGAATAGCATTGAACCATTCAATGTATGCAAGATGTGTCAGAACTTGTGCAGACTGGGCAGATGAAAACATCTTTGAGATCACTGCACTTGGGATTTGAAAAATGACCTGAACCTGTGCTATCCTAGAACCTGGAGGGAAGTGAAGTCAGTAAGATCTTGACTCTATAACAACAATCAGATCATACCTTACCTTGATTTCCACATACAATGCTCAGTTGTTGACCAGCCTGGACTAGCACTGTGTTGAAGCGCACTGGTATGATCTGCTGTTATGCTCCTGGGCACTTGGTCCACATTTTTCTTTTCTTTTCTTGACCAATATGTACTTATACGATCACATGACCTCGACTCACATGACTGCTTACCTGTACAACAGAACCATTCCGTTGGGAACTCCATTGTTCCCTCCATTTGTACGTTTCCTATTGTTCTCTTCCTATGGTAGTCTGTAACCACCATTGTTCATGACTCTATTGTTCTGTGACCCCCATTGTTCGTGACTCCATTGTTCTCCTTGTCTGTACACTTAGTCAGGTAGCTGCCCTTTTGTATATAAGCTGGACTTATATCTTAGAGTTGGGCCTTAAGCCTGACTTAGTTTGCAATCTATTGCGTTCTCTGTCCTTGTTGCTTGAACAAACATTTCCCTTTTATCTTTCTTTGAAGTAATCTTCAAGTCCTTGAAGTTACTTCCCCTTCCTCTTTATCTTCACCCAGACATTGGTCTTAACAACCTTCTCGCTTTTATCACCTTCCAAAGCACTTAGGTTATTAAGGGAATTATGACCCTTATAACTTCATCACTGCTGCATATCTCACCTTTGCGCACATTGTGCCTTAAGGTTCAATAGGCCTTAACATAAGTCAGGCTTTCCTCGAACATCCTTGAAACACAGGACAACACCAGTTACACCCTGGCAGCAGTAGTACTTATCGGAACTCTTGAACAAAACAAGAGAGTTCATAGAAGACAACAAGACGATCTTCCAGCACACGTCAAAGGCGAAGCATACTTTGAATACTACGGAACTGGACATAAAGACACTGGATACTACGTAGATCTCCCAAAGAAATCACACGGAGCTGTTGAATTCGTCAAAGTAGAAGACAAAGACTATTGGGTAAAACTCCTCTGGAAAGATAACCAGTGGTACACAAACCAAGGAGGAGTACTTCACATCTCAAAACTCGGTGCTTGGAGAGAAACAGACCCTCAGCACCCACATTACGTCAATCCAGAGCACTACAGCCCAACACTCCACACTGCTGTTGAACAATCACCACATGAAGAAGTACTTGCAGGAGGAATTCACCACATCGCAACCCTCCAAGGAACCAATCCGTTCACAGAACAAATCCCTATTCTTCCCCAAATCAAAACAGCAGTCCAACAAGGCATCACCATCCCCCTTGATACTATCCCAGCCGCCGTTGTCCAACCTCAGTTATCCATCCAAACCACAATGGCAACACAACAGGAAGAAATTAATGTCGCTACTGGACAAAGTGGACAGGAAGCACAAAACATCAACGTCATCACTAGCCCTGCCAATGGTGCTCTTAAAGGGAACCCACCACCCACCTTCACTGGAGATAGAAGCACAACCAGAAAGTTTATCAATAACTTCGACCTCTGGAAAGCAATTAACCGACACAATGACACCATGAAGAAACCCTTTTCCAGGGTCGTCACCCTCCTCACCTACATGGACAGTCCACTGGTAGATGCCTGGAAAGAGGAACAGATGCACAAACTCCAAGAATCAATGGACGATGGAGCCCAGGAAACAGACGAAGATCTCTGGGATAGCTTCATAGAAAGGTTCAAAGCAGCCTTCACCAACCAAAACCAGAGGGAGGAAGCCTATCAGAAATTACGCAAACTCAAGCAAGAAGAAAGCCTTGATGACTTCTTTGCTAAATTTAAACAACTTGCTCATGAAGCAGGAGTTCCCCTAGATGACAAGGGAACTATTGAAACCCTCAAACACAGCATGAACCAGGCACTCACCAGGGCAGTCATACATTCCCCCGACTTTAATCCAAATGCAGACGTCCCATGGACCTTTAAAAAATGGGAAGAACAGGCCAGAATGTCCCACCAGAAATGGCTGGCTGCCGCTCAATACAGTATAGCCAGCAAAAACAAGGACTTTACAAAGCCTTTGGACTAAAGCAGAACCAAGGAAGAAGCAACCAATTTGGAAGAAATAGAACTTCCAGACCACACACCACCTCCCAAGGAGGATACACTATGGACGTTGATGCCAATAGAATGGGACAAACACATTCCGACACCAAAAAGCAGCAACTCATGGACGAAAACAAATGTTTTTACTGTGAAATCAAAGGTCATCAAGCTCACATCTGTCGCAAGAAAATAGCAGACCGCGCCAAAAATGGCAGAACTGCTAAAAGCGACACCCCTACTGTTAGGAACCAAGACCCCATTGACATGACCCCAGACGACATCTCCAGTTTCTTGAAAGACCACATGGGCTTGCTTGATGAAGATACCAAGCTGAGCATTATCAAATCTCTTATGCCGAAGGATTTTCCTCAAGCCCAAAACTAGCTGCCATAGTTAGGGCATTCTGCCTCGATAGTGTTTTTGTAAATTGCTCAAATTCTGTGCAAATAAAAGTTGCGTTTTCACACTATCAAGGAAAGGCAGAAGAAACAGTCCTACTTGACACTGGGACAACCGAAAATTTCATTGACCATACAACGGTCATTAAACTACGCTTAGGAATGAAGAAACTCCCCTACCCCCACCCAGTATTCAATGTTGATGGAACTCTTAACCGTCATGGAACAATCACTCATGCTTGTGACTTACTTGTTACTAAAGGCAACAAAAGGGAACATCAAAGATTCTTTGTCACTAATCTAGGACGAGATTGACTCCTCTTTGGCTATCCATGGTTTAAAGCCTTTAAACCAGAAATCAACTGGGAAAAGGGAACACTCTTAGGCCCAAAGGTTCAAATGGAAACTCTATTATTTGGAACCCTCCAACACGCAAAAACATGGGTCAAAAGTAAAGTACCAGTCAATGAAGACCTCATCCTCGAAGCACAATAAACCAGGTGCGCTCCATGGTTGGGAGTAACCCCTTTAGAAATAAAGGGAGGCCCAGTGGAAGTCAATCGCACCCACACAGCAGTAGAAATGGCCCATAAGTACACAACGGAACATGGGAAGGAGGAAATTACCCTCCTGGAAAAATTCAAACGTCACACGGCATTATTCTCAGATGAAGAAGCAAACAAATTTCCACCAACTTGTGGTGAAGGAGACCATAAAATCATACTAATGGATACCGCACCCACTCGCTTCAATTGCAAAGTTTATCCACTCTCAAGAGATGAACAAAAAGCAGAGGATCAATTCATTGACGAAAACTTGGCTAAAGGATATATCACACCATCAGACTCCCCCTACAGTTTTTCAACCTTTATGGTCCCTAAAAAGGACTCTAAAGAGAAACGGTATATTATCGATTATCACCCCCTCAATGCGGTCACAAGGAAAGATGTCACCCCACTTCCCAACCTCAAACAATGTATTGAAAACCTACAGGGAATGGAATTATTCAGTAAATTCGACATCCGCTGGGGCTATAACAATATCTGAATATGTGAAGGGGACCAATGGAAAGCTGCTTTTAAAACCCGCCAAGGACTATTCAAACCAAAAGTAATGTTCTTTGGTATGAGCAACTCACCAGCAAGTTTTCAATGCTTTATGAATGGTATTCTTGAAGAATTGTACGAACACTTTGAGAAGAAAGGTGTACTTGAAATATGACGCATACTCCAGAACTATATGGATGATTGTGTAATAGGAACCCTACTCAAGGATTTCAATCTTCACGTTGACATTGTCCACTTCCTATTTGACCTACTTGCACGCCACGGCCTACACCTCAAATTATCGAAATCTGTTTTTATGCAACCACAAATGGATTTCTTAGGTGTTTGGATATCAAAGGATGGAGCTACAGTCGACCCAGCTAAAGTTGCAGGGCTCAGAGACTACCCACGGGAGCTAAAAGACAAGTGACAAGTCCGTGGTTTCCTAGGCGTCTCTGGGTATCACCACATGTTTTGCCCTAATTTCAGCATCATCGCCGCACCACTTACAAAACTTACTGGAAAAGACGTACCTTTCAAATGGGGACCTCAACAAAAAGAGGCCCAAAACAAGCTTATCAACATGATCACCCATGCACCAGTACTTGTTCGACCAGACCCGGAACGACAATTCAAGCTCGAAACAGATGCGTTGCAAATTGGAACAGGTGCCATACTATATCAACAGGATCCTCCCATAACAAAACCAGATGGCACCCAAAAACCAGGACCAAGACGACCAGTTGGATTTCATTCCCAGAAATTCACCCAAACTGAACAAAACTACCCTATCTATGACTGGGAATTCTTAGGAGTTATGCGCGGACTACACTGCTGGTCTCATCTCCTCAAAGGAACAACTATACCTGTCCTAGTCTTTACTGATCACACCAACCTTTACTATTACTGGGAACCCAGAAAAATAGGCCCTTGCATTGCTGGATATCTACTGGAAAGGGAGCAATACAACATTATCTTGGAATATAAACCTGGTGCTACCAATCGTGTGGATGCATTATCCAGAAGACCTGACTACAAGGGACCCAATCCAATTAATGACGACGTTACTGTATGGCCGGATCCCTACTTTTGCGACAACCATACCTCAATTCGAGTATTTGACATGGACAGCATCGGTGATAACTTGGATAGTCGCATCAAATTGGCTCAATACAAAGAGCAACCGCTACTCAAGAAATGGGCACCAACACATAACCTCTCCCTATTGGATGGCACACATTGGTATCACGGGACTGCCCTAGTTGTCATGGCAGACAATGCTCTTAGGAGGGGAGTAATTTCCCTTTTTCACGACCACATGACTGCCGGGCACGCCGGAATTACCAAAACACTTCAACTAATCACCCCATACTACTGGTGGCCCAACTTGAAAACCTTCGTCACTGAATACATCAAAGGATGCGCCACATGCCAAATGACCAAAGTCAATACCCATCCTACCCATCCACCCATGTTTCCTATCACTCCCGCAGACAACGCGCGACCCTTTGAAACCATTGCAATGGACTTCATCACTAAACTCCCACAATCAGGTGGTTTCGACACTATTCTTATGATCACGGACACTGATTGTTCCAAAGCGTCTATCTTCATCCCTTGTCACAAGACCATTGACTCAGAAGGAGTAGCCTTACTCTATCTCAACCACGTCATACCCCACTACAGCATTCCCCACAAAATCATCTTGGACCGAGACATCCGCTTTGTATCGAAATTCTCAACAGAACTATGCCATATCCTCAACATCCATCAGAACATCAGTACAGCATATCACCCTCAAACTGATGGGGCAAGTGAAAGAACCAATCAAACCTTGGAGCAATATCTCCAAGTATTCTGCGGAACCCAACAGAACAACTGGCACGCATGGTTACCACTTGCTCAGTACACCAAGAACTCATGGCCATCCACAACTACCAAGAAAATACCATATGATTTACTCATTGGATACACACCCCAAGTACACCAACCAACCCGGAAAACCACCATTCCCTCCCTAGAACAATGACTCTCATCCATCGAAGAAGCCAGGAAAGCCGCCCAAGAGGCCCAACGTAAAGCACAAGAATCCTGGATAAAAGAGAAGCCACAATACGTCCCATTTGCAGTAGGCTCAAAAGTCTGGCTAGAAGGAACCAACCTATGACTTCCAAGTAACACCATGCCCAAGCTTTCCCCAAGGAGATACGGACCTTTTAAGGTAGTCTCCCAAATATCAAAAGTCGCTTACAAACTCGAACTCCCTTCCACTTGGAAAATCCATGACGTCTTCCACGCCTCATTACTCACACCTTACAAAGAAACTGATCAGCACGGCCCCAATTTTATCGAACCACCCCCTGATATTCTAGAAGGTGAACCTGAATGGGAAGTCGAGAAGATTCTAAAAGAGAGGTCTTTTGGCCGTTGGAAGAAGAAGCAATACCTCATGCGCTGGAAGGGTTATTCACCAGCTCATGACTCATGGACTAACTCCAAGGATCTCCACGCACCGGAGTTATTAGCGGACTTCCAAAATCAATCAAGGAGTATAAGAACCCTTCAACTTGACAACTCAACCTCATCTCTCTTATGTCCAGTAACCTCACCATCCCTCACTATCAAAGCTATGTCTACCAACAAGAACAGTGCACCATCTACACCCATGAACGCATTGACTGGAACGGTGACATATCCCTTTTCTCGACGATCGTTACCCCAGGACATGCCACTTGTCACAGTTGGACCACTGGACAACAACATGGTGATGGATACATCGTCACCTGTGAGGACACCTCAGATAATCACCCTGGGCGAATTACCCGCTCCACCAGCTACCTCCCCCAGCCTAACTTCTCAGTCATTGACACCACCACTCCCAGTACCGCCACCGACATTCCTGGCACCCCCTCCTGCTACGGGGCTTTCTACATCCCCCTCCCAGAGACTACTTGCCCTGGCAGATGCCACAGTGAATGCGACCATGTCCCCACTCCCATTCGACGATCGGTCCCCCAACCCTCCCCTTTCATCCATACCCGCTACCCCGAACCCTTCACCGTCCTGTCCACTAACACCAGTGGTCCTCCGCCATACCCGATCCCCTCTACCATCATTCTTCCGCAATCGATCCCAGTCCCCCCCTTTGGAGTATCAGGAGACTCCACTAATAATATTTGGAATAGGGACACCCACTTAAGAGGACGTAAAAGACGTCAGGAGGAATTGTCGAGCCCTTCTGAAAGCTATGGAGGTGCATCAAAGACTCGAAAATGCTCTGGAAGCTTGGACAGAAGGACTAATGCCGGCTATTAATATTCTTGGCAACGATGGACTCGATGACCAAATTTTCACAACTAGCTTTCAAGACTTCTCCGCCGTCCAACATCTTTTCTTTGTCCCTCAAGTTTTAACTGAGGTAGAACCATTCCTAGACAACAATAGCATCCAGAGCAACCCACCCAAGTCCTTAGGAGCTCGGTATAATCCCACCATTTCACAGACTAGCAGTCCATCCCCAATCACCATTAACCCACCATTGAGCGATGAGCTTAATGACCCCACATATCCTGGTGAAGGGTGGGCTCTTTTTGACGCTGGCAACCCTGGACACTACCCCCTTTCCTTTGTCAATGATGAAGGCCAACCGGAAGTGGCCAAGTATATTTGCTTTCGCTCTACAGAGGAAGACACTTATCTGGTTGGAACTCAAGGGAAGAATGAAAAGGAGTATGCCACCCCGTTACAGGCGAAAGCTTACCCATCCCCAAACCTCAATTGTCGCAGGGTCAAAGACACTGATCTCAACCTCTTTCATCCCACCCATCTTTCTTGTCTTATGGTGGATACGGCGCTGGTCAACCTCAAAGATCCTGGGGTTCTTGCTGATGTTCATCGGTTTTGGGGTTTGCACAATATTATTTCTAGTGCCAAGAGACAACGCCTAGAACTAGCAAAGAAGGAGACTTGAGCTGAGGCTGACTTGCTCGTAGTGGAACGACGTCTCACTTCCAGTGCAGTCTGCACCCGTCTTCAACAACATCTCCTTGCCACACGTCCCCCTTCCCCCCCACCTTCCTTATTCCAACCTGTGATTATCGGGTTCCACGTATTTTCGCCGCCCAAGGTCCACCTGATGTCAAAGAAGGAGAAGACAGTTTGGAAAGCCATGCTGTACTTGGCAAGCGGCGTCAAGGAAACAAGGTCATTTTCCCATACTGCCTCAGGTGCAACCAGGACACACCCGGTCATGGGGTCAAGGAATGCCCCCTTTGGAAGACGTGTCGTTGGTGTCTCAGCACTCAGCATGCTCACGATGAGTGCCCCTCCCCCCACAACTCCTGTGCAGCTAACCGTTGCCTTGTCTACTTTGGACACCCCAATTTTGGTAGCTATTGTTCGGCGACTCTGGCTGGACATCTTTGCCACGAATTGGAGGTTGCGTATGCCGAAGCAGAGTGGGACAACGCTGACACCTGTTATGAAGGGTCTGACGTTTAGTTGCATGGCAGCAACTCTCTAGGAAGGGCGTCATGTTACGCTCCTGGGCACTTGGTCCACATTTTTCTTTTCTTTTCTTGACCGATATGTACTTATACGATCACATGACCTCGACTCACATGACCGCTTACCTGTACAACAGAACCATTCTGTCGGGAACTCCATTGTTCCCTCCATTTGTACGTTTCCTATTGTTCTCTTCCTATGGTAGTCTGTGACCACCATTGTTCATGACTCTATTGTTCCATGACCCCCATTGTTCGTGACTCCATTGTTCTCCTCGTCTGTACGCTTAGTCAGGTAGCTGCCCTTTTGTATATAAGCTGGACTTATATCTTAGAGTTGGGCCTTAAGCCTGACTTAGTTTGCAATCTATTGCGTTCTCTGTCCTTGTTGCTTGAACAAACATTTCCCTTTTATCTTTCTTTGAAGTAATCTTCAAGTCCTTGAAGTTACTTCCCCTTCCTCTTTATCTTCACCCAGACATTGGTCTTAATGACCTTCTCACTTTTATCACCTTCCAAAGCACTTAGGTTATTAAGGGAATTACGACCCTTATAACTTCATCACTGCCGCATATCTCACCTTTGTGCACGTTGTGCCTTAAGGTTCAATAGGCCTTAACATCTGCCCATGCATGTCAACTTGTTCTGGCCAAATATGAATAGCATCAACAATAGCACCATCTCCATTCCTGAATTTGATTTTGTGGTAGACAGGGATGTATTGGAATGGTATCAGCATGTTATCTCCATGAGTGCGTAGAGCTTGACCTGATAGATGTGGCCCCTTGAGATGTACAAGGAAGTTGCCAAGAACATCCTCAAAGTCGACAGCACCATAACTACCCATGATGTCATTGAAGGAAACCCTCCTGAGAGTTGGATGCTGGGCCATCAAAAGATAGTGTTTATTGGGCTGTGGAGGCCCACTGATAGGTCTTTGAAGTGGGATACTTCCAGGCAAGTCATGCTGCTGCTGCCAATTGATAAATCTTGTGTGTTGTTGTAGTTTCTCGTGGCATTCCAACCAACTAGTCATTTGGTTGTATGGGTCTTTGTGGTTTGTCAGGCAATAAGCTTCCTTTGTGAAGTTGATATGGAGCCACTTGGTCTGCTTGGTGTTGTAATTGTCAGTGGTGCTGAATAGTAGGATTGATGAACCATAGTGAAGAAGGCTATGTATTTTTTGAATATTGAAGTTGTCTTGCACCCCAAGATCGATAAACACATTCTTATTTTGGTGGAATGTAACCAAAGACTGCTCAAGGCACTTTATCATATTGGTCATCTGAGAGGGTAATTGTGCCAAATACAGATAGTCAAGAAGGCTGCATGTGGCCTTCAGAACCCATGCTGAGCTAGAACCATCAGCAAGAGGGAGGTTGATGATAAGTCCTAAGAGTATTCGGCACATATCTTTGTGCTCCTTGCCCATAACACAAGAATGTGATGTGATGCCCCTTGGGAAGAGAGCCGTCTGGTGATTTGGGGGAATCAAATTGCATCGCACATCAATATGCCACTCCCCAAACATCAGAGGGTCCGATAACCATTCAATCAGGTGCTTTATCACCCCCTGAAGCAGCTGATGAAGAACATCTGGTGTGATGGAGACATAGATATTCACCAGTGGTAAGAACTCCCAGAATGGGTGAAAAACTGGCTTGATTCTATTCTCTCTACAGGTGGCATGAAATGCGTGTTTGTTGCTGTCAGCTAGACCATAAGTCTTGAGTGCCTTTCCATAGTCGCAGGGCAAGGAAGTGACATAGTCCCCAAGTTGGTCCCAAGGGACCAAACACTTCAGGCATTTGCCATAGTAAGTACAAGTCACCAGGGCTTGTTTAGGGTAGTCACCGATGTAATTTGCCAAGATGGGATGGCACTGGTGCCAGATCCCATCACCACTCATCATCGGCAGTCCAGTTTGGCCATGCAATGCGATAGGGCCTAAGACAATTTGCATACACAAATGGAATAGATTTGCAAGTGCACGATGGCAGGCAGCTTGATTTTCACTACCCTTTAGCTTGGTTGTAGGGATGTAGCCAATAAGAATTTGAGCATGCTGCAATGGCATCCAACAGACATCTTTTGGGATGTTTCCAATGGTCAGGTACACTGGGTATGCCTGCTTTCTGCTGAAGACAGTTAGCTGGGTTTTGTCTGTGGAGACAATAAGCAGTATAATGGTTGCACCACATCAGCAAAAGTTTCAAATGGAGGTAGTGTAGTTGATGCCTTGTAAGCCCTTGTATAGGTCAACCCACGCCCTGTATAGTCATAACTTTGCCTTGGAAGGGGCCATCTTTGCCTTGGAAGCCCCTTACCTACTTTTTGCACTTTTGCTGATGCAGGTCATTGAGATTCTAGCAATTCCTAGCTCTATTTGTCAGTATGGAAATTGAAAGATTCTGGTATTGCACACCTGTGATGACCACCACTAATCACCTGTGTATATCTCACTGTACACTTGCTGCATTCGCTCATGGTCCAAATAGTGTCGCTTGGGGG
>Ga0307510_10007691_pt1 | contig 12849 bp, 4 predicted proteins | sample 12_EM_MG_FD_207224 | JGI IMG/M metagenome (GOLD analysis project Ga0307510, IMG submission 207224) | Populus trichocarpa ectomycorrhiza microbial communities from riparian zone in the Pacific Northwest, United States - 12_EM | ecosystem: Host-associated > Plants > Roots > Unclassified | place... | reverse complement strand
GTAGCTAATTTCCTGCCACTCTTAGCCAGGGATTGCATCACCAAATTAGAAACGAAAATAGTTCATACCCCTGCAAATCAGGGATGGAGAGTAATGAAGACCAAGAAGGAGGTACAATTTTTTTTTAAAAAAAAAAAAACTAGGTTTGGGCATGCCTCCTTCCTTACATGTAAGCTAAAAAAATCAGGTTAAAAAATTGCCATCTCACTTTCAGCTGATAAAAGGGGTTAAACAGTACAAAAAATGTTTTGCAAATGATGCTTGGAAAACCCGAAAGAATCAGTTATATGGACATGGAAGCAGAGAATCCTCTCTTGTTGGCCCTGACCTCAACAATCATGTCATGTGGTTCATAATGGGGAATGTGCAAGCACTCTGCAAATTACATCAGATATGAATGAGAATTTAAGCATTTTTAAAGCCAGTGATTCTTGATTGTCTGCGATGAAGAACATATCATATGGCATCTAAGATTCAAGTCACCAATCAAGTATGCTTTCACCCTTTCTAGACTATTCAGAAGTAATTCAGGAAAAAATAGAATTAATGATGTCAAAATAGGACCAACCTCAAGAATCTGTCGCCACTCCTTTCCAGTTAGCTGCATTATAAATTGGAAAAAAATAAAATTAAGAAACTGAAGCAAGTCAGTTAAAACCAGAAAGTACCAAGATGCAGACATTAATACAATTAAGCAAGAAGCACTCAACAAAATACCACTTTGTAATCACTAAAGCTAAGCTCTATAGAAAACCCAGAAGAGTATTTTGTCGGGCAATAGAATATGAACCCAAATAAATTATAAAAAAAAACCAACCTTGTGCAACACAATGTCAAAAGGACCTTGATCTGAAAGTGGCCTGTTTTGATCAATTGCAACAAACAAAATCCCCTTATTCCTGCACCATCAGGAAACACTAAAATGTAACGATCACTACTGTATCATCATCATCATCAAATCAAAACTTGCTGAAACCATATTTTATCAACCAGGCACACAAAATCATCTTGAATTATAAAAGACTTAACTTATGGGGTGGTTGTCACGAAGATTCAGTAAGATTTTAATCAATAAAGTAGCATTATACTTGACTTTCTTTACAGCTAAAACGAAAAGGACATTTGCATATATCAGAATATTCCAGATACCAGGCACCAAAACGAATCTGACCCCCTCCCCAAAAACTAAAATAAAAATAAATATAAGTCATGACTGGCTATATTTTTAGCAATCAAGCAAGCAATACTAAAAATCGTAATGTTATTAATTTAATTTTTTAGATCAAATTAGTTACAAAACTGAATTGGTTACCTAGCCAAACCTTCGAGCTTGGGCTTCAAAAAGCTCTTAATTTTCTTGGAGGTGAGAGCATAACCAACAACAGCGAATTTGCTATGAAGAGGAGGAGGAGGAAACGGTGATATCTCCTTTCCTGCCCTTTCATCGTCGTCTTCTTCTTTTTCTCCGTTTTTATACGGTATTATCTGTCCTTGCAACCCCATGTCCCTTAATTTCCAAAACCTTAGAAATCTAAATCCACGGTTTCTTAGCAGTAGAAAATCAGAAATGCCAAAAAAAAAAAATTGAAATGATGAGTGTTAAGAAAGTAACTATATAGGGCAAGAAAAGAAGAGGAGATCCCCCTTTTTTTTTTTTTTTTTTTTTTAATTCCGTAATTACGAGGGAGGGGGAGGGGGAGACCACGAAATCTGTGTGGGAGAGACAGGTGGATCACGATAGAAGAGGAGGGATGGGGTGGGTCGGGTTTTTATTTATATATATGGACGTAAGACCGGGATTGGCTTTGGCTTTTTGGCTGCTGAGTGCTTGATCCGGTCCGGTGGAGGCCAAAGCCAAAGTTTTTATTTTATATTTAAAACTGAGTGCTAACTTTAGCCGTCCACCCCAAACGACGCCGGGTTAAGTTTTTAATTTATTAATGGTGTTTACTACTTTAAATTTTATCTCAACTAAGTTTTTTTTTTTTTTTTTATCTGATTTTTTCCCTCGTAAATAAAAAAGATGTTATACCTCTCAGCAAAGCAATTGGATTACACACTCACGGATGCCTTTCCCTTTAAATTACACCCAAGAACCTAGCTCAAAACAAGAAATTTTGTAGGAGTGAAAAAGTGGAACCTTTTCCTTTTAATTATAGATAAAAAAAAAAAGGTTGTACCATAATATTTATTAAAAAATCTAAAAGGTTGGGGAAACACTATTTTCATTGACATAAAACGCTATTGGAACACAATTTTTCTTTTCTTTTTTTTCTATTAATTTTTTTTAATTTCATCATTCAATATTGTATTAATTAAGATTTAGATTTGATTATTTATTTCGGATTATTTTTTATGTTATTATCGGGTTGGTGCTAGTTTTCAAGGGAAAAAACTCAATTTTATTGTTTGCAGAATATTGAAAATGAGGGGACCAAACCTAAAATGAAGAAAAAAAGGCAACACTTTTGTTTTTTCAAAACTTTATGGTGTCAATTATGATCTTTTTTTATATATATTTTTTGTTTTCATTCATTAATTATTTTTTCAATTTCATCATTTAATATTATATTAGTTAAGATTTGTGATTGATAATTTATCTCGATTTACTTTTTATATAGTTATCTCAATCTTAAAAAACATCCCAACATTGAATTGATGCTTGATTTCATGAAAAACAAAATCCAATTTTATTGTTTGAAAAAGATTGAAAATGAAGGGATCAATATTGAAACAATGAAAAAATAAGAGCCCTTGTTTTTAAAATAGTGTCAGCACCTCTTTTCTTAATTTTGTCTTAGGATTTTTTTAATATTCTTTTTGGTCTCTTTAGCTTGGCAATTAAATGGTTTATTTCAAAACTTCATTTTGTTCGTATTTTAAATCCCTGAGTTTCAGAGAGGAGAGAGTCGTCAAAAAACGACAAAAAAAAAGAGGTCGATTGGTATAATTTTGTTGACAAAAATGACCAAACATGGTATCAAAGTGTTTCTCTTAATGAAATGAGTGTCATTGAAGTATTTTTTGGATTCCATATTGTCTGAAAAAATAAATTGGATCAAGAGAGGTTTTTCTTTTTCAATTTAATTTTTTATTTTTAAACCAATTTAAGGGTTTTTTGAAGTTGGAGAATTAGTTTCTTGATATTATAAAAGTGCTTTTTGAATATTTTTATGTAAAATAGGTTAAAAATTGGATTTTTGGGGAAGAAAAGCACAACACAAATGTGTCATTTACTTCTTCTTCTTCTTTTTTTTTTTAAAAAAAAAAGAAATTGTCCTCCCATTTAAATATTAACAAAATTAGGCTTAGGCATGCGTTTGGTCTCTTTTTGCCTTTTGCTTTTTTAATTTTATGTTTATTTAATTTGAAATTAAATAACTAAATATATTATATATTTCACTTTATTAATTTCTTAAATTAACTAAAAATATATTTGAGGCATTATTTTTTTAAATGCCATAGCAAATGTTCTTTTCATATAGCTTATCGTATTTTTTTTTAAGATTCAATGACTTTTTTGCAATTGTCTATCTTTATTATAATATAATTAAATAAAAGATAGTTTCAAAAAAAAATAAAAGTAATTGAACCAAATCGGGTTTATGACACATGTGTTTGATGGGTGAGCCCAGGTTGACTCAAGTTAATCTGATATGTCATTATCTTAATTTTTGAAAAAATCAAGCGCATTTTAATTTTTTTGCTGATGAAAAACTAGACTAATGAGCATGATTGTTTAGTTTATCATAACAAGTGTATGCTAATCAAAAAGATATTCAAGAATTAAACTATTATTTATACAAGTTTAGTTTCTAAGCATGTAATCTTATATATCATTATAAACAAACAATCAAAACTAAAAAAACATATAAGGTTTCTAACATGCATACTAAACACATATCCAAAGTTGCATAAGAGATTGAAATGCAATTGATGCGAACAAACAAACACCACAAAAAAATCCATTAGAGGTGTCGATTGGGTCAAATACAAGGTCAATAGCTAAGAAGATTAAAGTGACATTCAATATGTTTATTCAATATATTTGGGCCCAGTCAAGCTTCAAGATTTCAACAAAGGGTGACCAAATCTTGATTAATGTGATCCATGCAAAGGTCGGATTATGAGAGGTGTTTCTTAGCTTATTTATTCACAATGTACAGTTTTATGTTAACAAGTATAATTTTTTATCCTACCATTGGATCAAGTTGAATACCAAAAGATTCTAGTGACCGTGGTTTCTGTAGGGTTAAAATTTCAGAGCAATCAGAGTTCAGGAGGCCTTGTGATTAAGCTAAAAGCTACTGTGCTGGAATTGCATTATTTTCCTAATTGGTTTAAGATTTTCTTTTCTTTTGATTTATAGATTTTCTACAACTTATTCTATAAGAACATTAGAGGCAATAGAATTGGAGAATTAATTGGCAAGGTATTATTATTTTACAAGGATATATAAGTTGTAGCATTATAATTATTATATAGCAAGGATTCTTGATTTTCAAAGCTTACAAAGTCGGCAAATGTTTTTTAGACATATGGCAACAACATTAATTCTTTGATTCCTTAATTCTTCATAATCGACCATAACATTAATTAAACAAGGGTGGTTATTTTCAGAAAATGTTTTTTAGACAACATGTGATAACCTAGATAATTTATTTAGTTTTAAGGTTTTGTTGTTTATTTTTTGAACTTTGGATTATTTTTAATTACTCTTAATGTCATCCCATTAGTCTATTAGGGTTTGGTTATTTGGTAAACTAGAAATATCCTATTTGAAGGGTGAACACAAAAAGATTTGATTTATTTCAAAATAATATTGTTTGTGTGAAAGATTGCTTATACTCTTAGTTCTTCATTTAACTTTTCTTGGACTTATCAAAGATCAACTATCTATGTGGTATTCTTCCTTTATACATTTAGTTCATGATTCATTATAATTACAATGTTGGGGTTTTTTTCATCCAATAACTTTGATGTCTTGGTTCAAGTAATCATTATATCAGGTTCTTTATTGTAATCTGATTTTAGCTTTCTTGGATTATTTCTATATTTTTATGGGTTCAAGGGTTCTTACCCCTTTGGGTTCATATCAACAATCCTAGCATATATACCAAGCATCATAACCTAATTTTGACCCATTTTTTAATTTCTTTTCCAAAAATCCAAAAAACATGTTTCCAGCCATTCATATGCCTATTTTGAGATTTTTGACTATTTTTAACTTGTTGATGTTGTCTCGAAAAATTTTAAAAAATATATTTTCGATGAACTTATGCCTATTTTGTAATTTCAACATCTTTTTGAAAAACCAAAATTCAAAAATATAATTTCAATGCATTTAAGCCATTAACACATCCATGTCATAATTCTTAATTACTTTTCTTATTGAATTGATGTTAATGTTGTTTTTTGAAAAAACCAAAATATGAGAAATGATAAAATTAAAAATTAAAAAAAAATCAAAATAAAGAGCAAAATGGATAAGTGGGATAAAGTGCAAAATATGAAAAAAAAAAAAACATGGATCAAAATGAAATGGAGTTGCTTAGGGACCAAGCAATTGAAAAGAAATTAAAAAAACAATTATGGGCTATAAATAAATGAGTGAATTGTAAAGCCAAAGGACAAGGAAACCCTAGCCATAAAAGAGAGAAAACCCTAGCCGCCACAGAAAATTTAGAGAGGAAGTGAAAAAGAGAGAAGAAAGTTTGCTAAAAAAAGAGAGAGAGAAGAACATTATTCATCTTCTCCCATAAAATCCCTAGCCTTATCTCTCTCTAAAACCAAAACTTATTTGTTCGATTTCTTTCTCCTTCAACTTCAATTTCCACCACCTTTATTATTTTCATCTTTGAACCTTCTACAAAAACCCTCCATATATTGAATCCAACAACCTCTGTATCATTGTAGATTGAGGAAAGAGAAAAAGAAATTGCTAAAACTTCTCTCTTTAATTTCTCTCTTATTCGACATCTATTTTTGGTGAGACTACTGTCATGTTTCTCCCTTTGATGAGTATTAAACAACCATATAAGTCATGTAACCCTACAATCCTTATGTGAGTAGATTCAAGAGAAGAAGAGAAATAGTAGAGAGAGAAACTCAAAGACCAAAACTTTTAGGTATTGGATCTCCCTAACTGATCTATGGTGGTCGACATCGCCACCATAAATTAAAGAGGATGAAGTGGTGCATCTTTTGGGCTAGTACATATGCCAATCAGACTCTAGTGCATTTTCTCCATTATGAAACGACACGACAATCATGACAACCTTTTTCATCTCATGACCTGCATGCATTGCCACTATTTCCTCTCGTCCAACCATTGCTTCTGCCTCTTTCAGTCCACTTTTTCCATCCTAAAATATCCATTTAAAACCTCAAAAATTAAATCTAAACAATGTTAAATATGATAGACCTTATAAGCTTCGATGGTTGAATGAATATGGTGTGAAGTTCTGGTATGATGACTAAACAAGTTTGATTTCTTTTTCCATAGGAATGTATAAAGATAGGATTTTGTGTGTTGTGGTTCCTATGCATGCTAGTCATTTATTGTTGGGGATACCTTGGCAATTTGATAAGAAGGACAAACATGATGGATTTAAAAATAGGTATTCTATTGAGAAGGATGAAAGGACATATACACTTGTATCATTGTCACCTATTTAAGAGATCCATTAGAAGTTTCATTGGGTTCAGTCACGAGACTTAGAGCAAAGAGGTTTAAGGATTAAATTAATGGATTTCTTCAAGATACATAGGCTAAGGTGGAATTCGAGAGAATATCAAATAATAAAGAATAAGTCTTAATTAATTTGATTCATATTCAAGAAGAGCTTGTAGGAGAGCTTCCAAACATTACAGAAACATTAGAATAAGAAGATTCAAATCTGTCAGTTTTGACCTTTGATTACTGTTTTAGCCATAATAGGAGCTACAAAATGTATTTTCATACGCTTCTAGTTGAATAAGAAAGTAGACATCCATACCTTACTAGTGATATATGATCGATCTTTATTTGAAGTTGAGCTTTAATTCTGCCAGCAAATTATAAAATTTGACTTTGGGCTTGTTTTGATTAGTTGAGCTATTATTTATTTGTCTTTTAGTTTATTATAGGGCCTACTACATTTAAGGGTTATTTAGGTTATGCTTTATTTTATTATTTTAGTTATTTTGGGTTTTCAATGTGTTAAGGCTTATTTATCAAATTTTGATCCATTAAGACAAATTAGGATTAACTTTCTACTATATAAACCAATTGTTAATATTATTTTGGGATTGATGAATTTTATCTGCAAGTTGTCGCACATTGTGTTCTTATTTCTCTTTATGTGATTGAGTGATTCTCATAGAAAGTTTTTATTTGAATTTGCAAACTCTTTAAAGTTTTGATCAACTATATTGTGATTTATACTTCTTGTTTATCGCAATATAGATATAGAGTTAGGGTAATCAATTTCATAGAACTTTAGTTCTTCAAGTCAAGGTTCTTGTTGGGTCAAGTTGTAAATTTTTCTTTATACCTCAAATCAACAATCTAAGGGACAATTCCACATCAATTTGGTATTAGAGCATGACTAATTTCAAGTTATATCTCTTAAATTTTCATTGTTATAAGTAATTTTAGGGTTTTCTTTAGATCTTGCTATATCTAGGATTTATTTCTTGTTTTTCTTGATTTCTTTTTCTCTGGGGTTTTGGCTAACAAATAAATAAATTAAATCTTGATTAATCTTTATGGTGTTTTAGTGGAATGTTGATTAAAAAAAAAAGAATGAAGAAGAGAATCAGTTTTTGATAGGAAAAGAAAAGAAATTGTGTAAAAAAATTTGCATACAAATAATAAATTGTGTTCATATTTGGACTTGAGAAATTCAGCACCTATTAAAAAAAATAATCAGAATCACATATCTTGAAAGGATTCTTGGAGAAAAAATTAGAAAATTTTAGATCTTGCATGAACTAGGGTTTAGTCAAAGTTGTCTTGGAAATTCTTAACTCAAGTTTTGTTTTGAAAGTTTGAATAATTCTTAACTCTTAAGTCTTTAAATATAAAATAAATCATTGTATAGTTTGTTTAATCATTTGACAAGTTGTTAAGTTACTTTTCTTCCACATCACCTAATTCCTCCAATTAGGGAATATTTTTACAAGGATGGAGACTTTGAAATAATTAGTGTTTGTCTATTTCTAACAAGATAATAATCATTGTTCATATGTTCTTAAGCATGACAATGATAAAGTTAATAATATAATAAATTATGACTACATGTTAGAATATTTATGTTTGAATATTAAATTTACAATTTCAAATTTATATTATGAATGTTTTTTTAATCATCAAAGTGGTCATATATTTAATACAAATAAGGTTTTAATTGTATAATATTTTATTTTCAATTACCCATGAATTTCAATGCTTAAAAATATCAGAATGATTATATATTTATGAGTAAATTGAAGTTCAATGATATAAGACATTTTAGGATCACCCAAAGGTTGATTAATTGTTTGAATGATTAATGAACATAATTGTTAGTAATCAAAATATGTTATTAGATTTGTTTACATATCGAAACATAATAATGCATCAAATTAGTGCATAAATAATTACTAAATCAAGTCAAATTTTATTAGCATCGTTATGTTTATTATTTTTTTACATTGTTTCATCACTCGAATGAATATATATATACTTATGTAAATTATTTTTATGAATGTGTATAAAGTATTTAAGTTTTGACTCAAAACATTAATGTTAAAGCATTTTTATTAATTATTCTCGTCAATTATAAGCTTCATCTATTCCAATATCTAACAAGCTTAATTTCTCTAATTTCTATGAACATGTCCAATTTCACCTGGATTTGTTGAATTTGATTTAATACTTCAAGTTGAGAAACCTATTGCTTTTATTAACACTATCAGCACTAAAGAAAAATATTTTTATAAAGCTTGAAAAATATCAAACTATCATATAGGCAAATGATTATATCTAATAACATCAAGTCTAATCTTCTCAAAACTAAAAGCAATAAGAAAATGTAAGGCATGGTTCCAAATGAAAGGTAAGCCTAGTGTTTTTGTATGTTTCAAATCAACTCAAATTTAGTTGAGGTTCCTTTGATGAAATGATCTAGTTTATAACTAATTGATGAAATGATAATCAAATTTATAATGTTTCAAATCAATAGTATCATAGTTTATAATAATTAATTTATCTAGTTTATAACTAATTGAACCATAATAATCTCAAGCACTAACCAATTCTCTCTAATTCCAAAGAAAAATCACATAATTTTTTTAAAAACTTCAATTATTCACACAAACTTTCCCAAAATTCATCAATTATCATAAATTCTCACAAAAAATTAGAGATTGTAAAAAATTACACAATTAACATAAAACCTAATATACAAAATTTATAAAATATTAAAAAATTCATCAATTCTCACAAATTCCCACCAATTCTCCTAAAATTTATCAATCCTAAACAATTCTCATCAAGATATATCAATTTGACAAACTTCATCAATTATCTCCAATTCTCTTAAAATTCATCAATGATCTCCAATCATATAAACCGAAATTAATCTAAGTTACATTTAATTGATGTATTAAAATAATATTTTTTTCAAAGTACTTTTCATTCAGAAATATATTAAAATAATATTTTTATTTTTTTAAAATTATTTTTGACATCAGCGCATCAAAATGATCTAAAAACACCAAAAAAATATTAATTTGAAGTAAGGAAAAAAATAAAAAAATTTCAAAATTTTTCAAAAACGTTTTCAAAATACAAAAACAAACAGTGTCGTAATGTATAGCATTATTTGATATAATTTATATCAAATTGATCTAAATTCAACTAAACCCTAATATAATCACCAAATCACATTAAATTTTAAAAAATTAAGAGTGTTATAGAGTCCTCACTTATAATTGTTGAAGGAAAGGTTGTGGAAGTGGTGGTGGTGGTAAATCTTCAAAGGTGGTGGTGGGTGAAGGAGAAGGAAGTTGTGGTTTGTGGTGGAATGAGGGGAAAGAAACAAGGAAGTGAGTAGGTAGGGGAAAACTCTTGATGAGAAGAGAGAGAGAAAGAGAGGAAGGTTTCTGGTCTAGTGTAGGAGAATGAGGATAAAGAGAAAAAAGGACAAGAAAAAAAGAATACCAATTTTTATATCGGGTGGTAGCACTACTCCTAACAACATAACCAGTACAAAAATAATAGGTTGACCATTAGGAGTAGTGCAACCAATTGAACTGTGCAAAATTCTCAGCAAAAGTTATATCCATTGCAGACAAAATTCTCAGCATTGGAAAGATTTGTGGCCAATGACCAACCAACAGACTAGTGTTCAAAACGTGTAATTGGACAAAATTAAAAAAGAAAAAAGAGGGACAACTGAAACACTACCAACTGGGAGTTCTTCTTTTCAAGGTGATGAGTGTTCTTGTATTGGATTACTATATATATTTTTTTTAATGTGGGTGTTTGAGCCAGCTTGCGTGTATTTCGATTAATTCCACGAGCTCTGAAATTAACGATCATGTAAGCCTCTAGTAAATCCCTTTCGGTATTCTTGATTGTTTTTTACGTGCTCTTCTAACAGGAACCACATCATCAGATTAGTTTAATGATTCACTCATTGTAAGAAACAATTAAGAATTTCTATAACACTCTGTTGGTGGGTCACTGTACTCGAATCTTTCCGGCGCTGAGGATTTCATCTACAATGGATATAATTAACTGCTAATTATAATAGTGGATATTTACAATCCTTACTTTTATTTTTTATTAGCGATTCATTAATAAAACCATAATTTTTATTAACGAGTATGTAAAAGTCCTTGAAATTCTTAGCAATAACCGTGTTAGTTTGATAAAATCTCCCTTTCATTTAGGTTTAATATATTGGCTTACCAGCACATATTTAACATGCATGATAGTAATATGTCAAACAGGGATTGAAATAACAATTGATTTGATATAATACTTGTTTGGTAATGGGTTATATATCGTGTTTTTATAAATTTTAAAATTTTTTTTATTAAAAATTAATTTTTTTTATATTTTTAAATTATTTTGATGTGTTGATATTAAAAATAATTTTAAAAACATAAAAAATATATTATTTTATTATATTTCTAAATTAAAAAAAAACAATTTAAACCACAACTATTATCATTATTACAATTCATACAGTCCATTTGGGTAAAGTAATTTTGATAAAGGAAAGCCCTGCTGGAAATCATTACTTGGTTCAAACTCAATCACCAAAGAATCCACCTAATTTTGAACTGTACAATTGGGAGGCTTTAAATATTTCATGTGATGGGTTGGAATTGGCTGGGTAAAGCAGATACTATTTGAGTAATCACACAAAGGACATGCCAGCTTAAAAGTCCTTTTAAGTAGTGATTAAATTTAGTAAACTTTATAATAAAAAAAGATGTGTTTTTTAATCAATTATTGACACAATCTCAATGTAGCAAATCGGTCCAAGTACGGGAAATAAATATCTCCATACCATTTTTTTGTCTCTACGTGATTTGTGTAGGGTAGACTTCTTAGATATGACCATTCATCTGCCTTTTATCTGCGAATATTTATAAGTGTTATGGGCATCTTTACTGCTTAAAATAAGATACGCTGTTAATTTAACACCAGATTTTATTAGATCACGAGTGATGACTCAAATTAATAAAAATAAAAAATGATTTTCCCACTGTGTAGGCTAATCCTAACAGCAGGCCATTTTCCTACTATTTGGGAGCCAAATGATAGGCCATTTTCTGCCGTTTGGAGCAGCCCAAGCTGACTGCAGGACTTTCCTGTTGCTTGGGGCAGCTCAAACAATAGGATGGCTGTCCATTCAACTTGCTCTTTCAAGCACTCACTTCAAATATTTGAACATCTTATTCTACCATTTAAATTCTCAAGAAATCTAGCAATTCTGGCACTCAACCTAAAACTATTATCATTCTTGCCAAAAATTATCTCTTGCCAACCTATTGTTGGGTTTCCCAAGATTCTTCAACACAGAAAAAATAATAATTATAATTATTTTGGGAGTCCCAAGAATGTCATTAAACAATCTAGGATCTTTTAAGGTTTGAATAAAGATGACCTAAAGATCCTTTAAGACTGAGTTATCGCAAATCACAAATGGTTCAAATCTTTTAAAACTCTTTAGGAGAGAAAGATCACCATGTCTTTAAGTGCTAACTGACATGATCAAAGAGTTGATGTTTTATCTCAAGTGCAGGGATGTCGAAGTAATAAATAACCCGTCAAGACAGGAGGCGAATCACAGGGAGGTGAACTATATATAATTATAAATAAAAGAAAAGATTTGAAGAGAGTTTTGAGATGTGATAATAATGTAAGGATTTAAACAAAGATAAAACAATTGTCAAGGTTAGAGGATCCACTAATGGTATTTCAAATAAGTATAGTATAAACTCTTTTTATTACTTGACTGGAAACCACACATAAAGGAGGTTCCACTCGGATTATAAATTGTTAACATGATTACATTAATTATCTTATTCGAGTAATGCCAATCCTTGTAAATATTATCAGGTATTCATGGTGATAACTTATGTTAACAACAAATTAAGTTCCTTTCATAGCACAGATGTCAGTTATACCATACAGTTGGGCTATGAAAGTGCCAAGTATTTGTTGTATCAAGGGTTGTTCAACACAAATCTAGATTAACCATTTAACAAGCAAGGTATTAAGAGTGAGTAAGATAATAAATACAAAACATGTTAGTATCAAACATTAAAGTCCATGGTGAGTTTATACTATACTTATTCTTACACCAT
>Ga0307510_10007690_pt1 | contig 12850 bp, 10 predicted proteins | sample 12_EM_MG_FD_207224 | JGI IMG/M metagenome (GOLD analysis project Ga0307510, IMG submission 207224) | Populus trichocarpa ectomycorrhiza microbial communities from riparian zone in the Pacific Northwest, United States - 12_EM | ecosystem: Host-associated > Plants > Roots > Unclassified | place... | reverse complement strand
CTGTGGACACCGGGCAACGCCACCCACGGCTTCATGGACTTCATGCTGATGATGGGCGTCGCGGGCGAGGGCGTGAAGGCCGACCACGCCGACACCCTCGACCTGTTCCACACCATGGAGGCGTACTTCACCTGGTACCCGAACGGACTCCCGGCCGAGGCCACTTCGCCCGGCCTGACCACGGGAGGCCGGGCATGAGCAAGTACCTGCTGAACAAGTTCCTCTACACCGTCGACCGCGATCCCGAACTGGTCGAGCGTTACCGGGAGTTGCCCCGCGAGACCGTGTCCTGGTGGGAGGCGGAGCGCGCGGGCGAGTTGCTCAACGCGATCCCCGCCGAGGCGACGACCTGGCTGCGGTTCACCGACGAGGAGCGCGAGGCACTGGCCGCGCACGACTACGTGAAGCTCTTCGAACTCGGCGCGCACCCGTTCCTGACCCTCACCCTCTTCATCGCGCTGTTCGAGCGCGACCACGCCGAACCCCTCGCGTTCCAGCGGGAGTACGCGGCACGGCTGTCCCACTTCTCGCTGCCCTACCCCGACATAACGACCTGAGACGAGGCCAGAGTTGAGCACGGAAAACGACACAGAGACCGACACGGAAGGCGGCTTCGACACCGATGTCCTCGTCGTCGGCTCGGGACCGGCCGGCGCCTCCGCCGCCCTGTTCCTGTCGACGTACGGCATCCGCGTCCGGCTGATCACCAAGTACGGCGCGCCCGCGGACACTCCGCGCGCCCACATCACCAACCAGCGGACCGTGGAGGCGCTGCGCGACATGGGCGTGGAGGAACGCCTGATGCGCGAGGCCACACCCTGGGAGCTGATGAGCAACACCACCTTCTGCACCAGCCTGGCCGGCGAGGAGTTGGGCCGGGTCCCGTCGTGGGGCACCGCGCCGGACCGGCACGCCGACTACGTGCTCCAGAGCCCCTGTTCGATGGTCGACGCCCCGCAGACCATCGTCGAGCCGATCCTCATCGAGGAGGCGCAGAAGCGCGGCGCGAAGATACGGTTCGACAGCGAGTACCTCTCCCACGAGCAGGACGCCGGCGGCGTCACCAGCCGGGTGCGCGACCGGCTCTCCGGGCACGAACACACCGTCCGCTCCCGCTACTTGATAGGCGCGGACGGTGCCCGCAGCAAGGTCGCGGACCACCTGGACCTGCCGTTCGAGGGGCCGGGTCCGGTCTCCGGCGCCCTCGGCATCATCTTCGAGGCCGACCTGTCGCGCTTCGTGGAGCACCGCCCGTCGGTCCTCTACTGGATGCTCCAGCCGGGTGCGGACAAGCAGGGCGTGGGCCTCGGTGTGCTGCGGATGGTCAAGCCGTGGCACGAGTGGATGCTGATGTGGGGCTACGACCCGGCCGAAGGCCCGCCGGAGCTGACCGAGGAGTTCATCCGCGAACTCGCCGTCCAGCTGGTGGGCTCCGACGACTTCGAGATGAAGGTCAAGTCGTCCTCGCCCTGGACCGTCAACCACCACTTCGCCACGACGATCGCCAAGGGCCGGGTGTTCTGCGCGGGCGACGCGATCCACCGCCACCCGCCGACCAACGGCCTCGGCTCCAACACCTCCGTCCAGGACTCCTACAACCTGTGCTGGAAGCTCGCCCACGTCATCCGCGGCACCGCGCGGCCCTCGCTGCTCGACAGCTACGACGCCGAACGGGCCCCGGTCGCACGGCAGATCGTGGAGCGCGCCAACCAGTCCATCGCCGACACCGGCCGCATCGTCGAGGCGCTGGAGCTGACCGACACCTCGGACGCGTCGGTGCTCGACGAGCACCTCGCGGCACGCAAGGAGCCGGGTGAGAAGGGCGAGCGAATACGGCGTGCGCTGCGCGAGGCCATCGCCTACAAGTCGTTCGAGTTCAACGCGCACGGCGTCGAGCACAACCAGCGCTACGCCTCCGGCGCGGTCGTCCCCGACGGCTCGGGCCCGGAGGAGTTCGCCCGCGACTCGCAGCTGTACGCGCAGCCCACGACCCGGCCCGGCGCGAAGCTGCCGCACACCTGGGTGACACACCTGGGCCGGCGGGTGTCGACGCTCGACCTGGGCGGGAAGGGCGAGTTCAGCATCGTCACCGGCATCGGCGGCGAGCCCTGGCTCAAGGCCGCCGCCGCCCTCGCGGTGGAACGCGGACTGACCCTGCGCCCGGTGTCGATCGGCCCCGGCGAGGAGTACGAGGACACGTACGGCACCTGGTCCGAGCTGGCCCAAGTCGCCGACGGCGGAGTGCTGTTGGTCCGCCCGGACCTGTACGTCGCCTACCGGCACGCCACCGCGCCGGCTTCCCCGGAGGAGGCGCACCGGCTGCTGTCCGACGCGCTGACGGCCGTACTCGGATAGGAGTCCGGTGGCACCCTCAGACGAGGGTGCCCCGGGTGTCTCCCTGGGCCAGCGCGGTGGAGACGGCCTCCGCCGTCTTGCGCAGCGGTGGCAGGCAGCGCTCGCGCAGGTCCTCGGCGGTGGTGCGGGCGGAGTTGGAGGACACGCTCAGCGCGGCCGTCGTACGGCCCGCCCTGCCGGTGACCGGTACCGCGACCGCGACCAGCCCGATCTCCAACTCCTGGTCGACCAGCGCCCATCCGCGCTCGCGTACCTCCGCCAGCTCCTCGCGGAACCGGCCGGTGTCGACGACCGTGCCCGGCGTGTGCGCCACCAGCGGGCCGGCGGCGAGATAGGCGTCGAGTTCCGTGTCGTCGAGGGCGGCCAGCAGCACGCGGCCGGAGGCGGTGGCGTGGGCCGGCAGCCGGGTGCCGATGCCGCCGCCGATGGTCATGACCCGCCGGGTGTGCACCCGGGCCACGTACACGATGTCCGGCAGGTCCAGGGTGGCCATGGAGCAGGACTCGTCGATCTCCCGCACCAGGTCGGCCATCAGTTCCCGGGCGATCTCGTCGGTGCCCAGCGAGGCGAAGTAGTTCCAGCCGAGGTTCAGCACCTTCGGCGTCAGGGAGAACGTCCGGCCGTTGGCGCTGACGTAGCCCAGCGCCTTCAGGGTCAGCAGGATGCGCCGGGCACTCGCCCGGGCGATGCCGGTGAGTTGCGCGACCTCGCTCAGCGTCAGCGCGGGGCGTTCGTGGCCGAAGGTCTCCAGCACGGCCATCGCGCGTTCCAGCTGCTCCAGCCGCTCGCCTGGTGCGGGGCCGTCGGCAGGGGTCTCCGTGTTCGCCATGGCGGCAGCCTACTGGCTCGCCGGACCCCGATCCCGCATTTGTGCGGTCAGCGAACGCCTCCCTATAGACGCGAACAAGCTCTAGTTGTACGGTCAGCGAACATTAGGTCGTTCAGTGAACAAGGTTGGACGGTGCCGGGACGCGCCGGACGAAGGGATCACCGATGAACAAGACCGACGTAGTCGTCGTGGGCGCGGGCCCGGTCGGCGTGCTCAACGCCCTGGGGCTGGCCCGGGCCGGCGTCTCGGTGACGCTGCTGGAGAGCGAGCCCGCGATCGTGCAGTCACCACGGGCCGTGGTCTACCACTGGTCCGTCCTGGAGGGCATCGAACGGCTCGGCATCCTGGACGAGGCCGTCCGGGCCGGATTCACCAAGGGGGACTACACCTACCTCGTCCTGGCCACCGGCGAGCGGATCAACTTCACGATGGACGTCCTGGAGGGCCACGTCCGCCACCCCCACAACCTCCACCTGGGCCAGCACCGCCTCGCCGAGATCGCGCTCGAACACCTCCGCCGACTCGGCGTCACGGTCCACTTCGGCACCCGTGTCACCGGACTCGCGCAGGACGACGACGGGGTCACCGTCACCGCCCAAACCCCGGACGGGCAGGCCGAGTTCAGGACCGGCTGGGTGATCGGCGCGGACGGAGCCCGCAGTTCGGTACGCACCCTGCTCGGACTGGACTTCGACGGCATGACCTGGCCGGAACGGTTCGTGGCCACCAACATCCGCTTCGACTTCGAGGCCCACGGCTACGGCCGCTCCACCCTCCAGATCGACGCCCGCGACGGCGCGATCATCGCCAAGATCGACGAGACCGGCCTGTGGCGGTGCACCTACTGCGAACCCCTCGACCTGCCCGAGGACCAGGTCCTGGAGCGGATGCCGGCCGTCTTCGACCGCATCCTGCCGGGCGCCAAGGACTACGAACTCGTCCAGTACTCGCCGTACCGCATGCACCAGCGCGCCGCCACCCGCTTCCGCGCCGGACGCGTCCTGCTCGCCGGGGACGCCGCCCATGCGACCAACCCGGCCGGCGGACTCGGCCTCACCTCAGGCCTGTTCGACACGTTCGTGCTCTACGACGCCCTCGCCGCCGTGGTCCACGGACGCGCGGGTGACGACGTACTGGACCGGTACGCGGAGGAACGCCGGCGGGTCTTCCTCGACATCGCCTCGCCCGCCGCCGGCGAGAACAAGCGCCTGATCTACCACTCCGCGGACCCGGCCCGCCTGGCACAGGACCTCGACCGGCTGCGCCGCATGGCCAAGGACGAGCAACTCCTTTTGGAGCGCTTCCAGTTCAGCAAGCGGATCGAGACCCCGGCACTGGTCCGGAGCTAGAAGGAGACGGACGAATGGACAGCAACAACAAAGTCGTCGTCGTGGGCGCGGGCCCCGTCGGACTCATCACCGCGCTCGGCCTCGCCGGAGCCGGAGCCGAAGTCGTGGTCCTGGAACGGGAATCCGGCTTGGTGGCCTCTCCCCGGGCCATCGTCTACTACGGCGGGGTCCTCGGAGGGCTGGAGCGACTCGGCCTGCTCGACGACACGTTGAAGGCCGGCGTCCGGTCCACCACCGTGCAGTTCCTGGTCCACCGCACCGGGGAACGCATCGCCTTCGACCACGACGTACTCGAAGGACGCGTGCCCTTCCCGTACAACGTCAACCTCGGCCAGGACCGCATGGCGGACATCGCCCTGCGCCACCTGCTCAGGCTGCCCGGCACCGAGGTCCGCTTCGGCACCACCGTGACCGGCCTGGAGCAGGACGCCGACGGCGTCACGGTGATCGGCGACGCGGACGGTGTACCCGTGCGGCTGCGGGCGGGCTGGGTGGTCGGCGCGGACGGCGCGAGCAGCCGGGTGCGCGAGCTGCTCGGGCTGGACTTCGAGGGGACGACCTGGCCGGAGCGGTTCGTCGCCACCAACGTGCGCTTCCCCTACGACCAACACGGCTTCGCCGACGCCAACATGGTCATCGACCCGCACTACGGCGCCGTCATCGCGAAGATCGACGACGGCGGCCTGTGGCGGTGCACGTACTCCGAGGACGCCACCCTGCCCGTGGAAACGGTGCACGAGCGCATCCCGGCGTACTTCGCCGCCACCCTGCCCGGCGACCAGCGCTACGAACTCGTGCGGTACTCCCCGTACAAGATGCACCAGCGGGCGGCGTCGGACTTCCGCAGCGGACGGGTGGTCCTGGCCGGGGACGCCGCCCATGTGACCAACCCGACCGGCGGACTCGGCCTGACCTCAGGCCTGTTCGACTCGTTCGTGCTGTCCGAGGCGCTGGCCGCCGTGGTGCGCGGCGAGACCGGCGCCGAGGTGCTCGACCGCTACGCCCAGGACCGCCGCCGGGTGTTCCAGGAGTACGCCTCGCCGGTGGCCAGCGCGCTCAAGCACCTCGTCTTCAACTGCCCGGACGAGAACGTGCTGGAGGACGCCCTCGCCGGACTGCGCCAGGCGGCGGCTGACCCCGAACTCCGGGCCCAGCGCCTGATGATCAGCCAGCCGCTCCAGACGCCCTCGCTCCTCGCCCCCGTCACCCCGGCGGGCTGATCAGCACATGTGCCGGGGCCGTGGGCCGACAAGGTCCACGCCCCGCACGTCGGTGCGGTACGGGGCAAGACCGCACCCCGCGAGTTCCTCGACCAGACCGGCGTAGCAGTCGTGGACGGAGCGGACCTGCCGCTCGTCGCGGGGGTTGAAGAACACCGTGGTGATGTGGTGCGTGCCGCGCGGCCGGACCACCACAGTGCTCACGCACCTGCGCCCGTGCCGTGCGCAGCGGGAACGCGCCACCTGGTCCGCACGCGCCACGGCGGCACCGGACAGGGGTCCGGGCGGCGTGAAGTCGACATGGGCGGTGCCCTCGCCGTGCGGCAGTACGGCCGGGTCGCGCAGGTCCATGTCGGGCACGGCCCCGCGCAGCCTCTCGTCGTGGCGGGCGGCCTCCGCGACGTCGTCGCTCCCGAACGTCCGCCGTGACAGCCCCACCCCCGCCGCGCGTCGCAGGATCTCCGCGGCCGTCGCGTACGCCGCCTCCACGGCGGCTGCCGGACCGCACATCCGGAAGCGGGCCACCCAGCCGTCGCCGTCCGGATCCACACCGCCCACACCGTTCTCGTCGAAGTCGAAACCGCGGGTCAGAACCACCGGACCGTCCACCGCCCGCCGCAGCCGCGGATCCCGAAGGGTGTCGAGGACCCGCGCCAGGGCCCGGGGCCCGGTGAAGTCGGCCCAGCACTCCGTGTACACCTCCGGACGGCGGGCCAGCCGCCACACGATGCGGGTGACGACGCCGGACGTGCTGTGTGTCCCGCACAGGCCGGCCAGGTGTTCCCGGCTCCGTGAGTACCCCGCACCCGGCGCGAGGCCATCGCCGATGACACCGTCCCAACCCAGGTCGGGCACCGGAATCCACAGGTCACCACCCGTCCGCCCGAGCGCCTCGTAGAGGTCGGACCAGCGCGCGCCGGGTTCCACGACGGCACGGGCGCGGACCGGGTCGACGTCCAGCACGCGGTTCATCCGCCGCACGCAGACGGCGACGGGGCGCTCGCCGGCGACGCGGACCGCGTCGTCACCCGGCTCCGAGCGGTGGGCGTGGACCACCCGGTCGAAGGCACTGACATCGGTCCCACGAAGAACAGCGCTGTCCATGTCGTCATCGTCTCCTCGCTCTGGCCGCAGGGCCGCGGGGCGGCCCTGCGGCGGGTGAGCCCTACGCTCCGGGCGGCTCCGGCGCGGCTTCACCAGGTACGACCCACCGATGCTCGTCCAGCGCGCACCACGTGCCCAAGCGGGGAACTACGCGTTCGGCTACGTGTTCCACCACGTGCTTCCGTTCACGCGCTCGACGGCTCCCGTACCCGCGGCCGACGGATCACGGCCGTTCCGAGCCTTGTCCGAGATCGCGGATCGACCTAGTGTCGGGGCGTGGGCCAGTTGCGACGTGGCAATCTGCCGGCCGAGCTGGCGAGCTTCGTCGGACGCGGCGCCGAGCTGAGGCAGCTCCGGCGGTCGCTGGAGAACCACGTGGCCGTGACCCTGACCGGTACCGGCGGTGTCGGCAAGAGCCGGCTCGCCCGGCGGGCCGCCGCCGAGGTGGGCCGGGCCTTCCCCGACGGCGTGTGGTTCGTCGAACTGGACGACGTCGTCGACGGCGCGCTGCTGCCCGCCACGGTGCTCCAGGGCCTGGGCCTGCGCGACGACGGGGCGCCCGTCGAGGCGAGACTCGTCGAACACCTCCGTCCCCTGCGGGCGCTGCTCCTGCTCGACGGCTGCGAACAGGTCGCCGAAGCCTGCGCGGCCCTGGTGAGCCGCCTGCTGGCCGAGGCACCGGGACTGCGGGTCCTCAGCACCAGCAGACGGCCGTTGCGCATCACCGGCGAGGCGGTCCTGCCCGTGCCACCCCTGCCGGTGCCCGATCCCGACACCGACGACCTCCGGGCGGCGGCACTGGCCCGCTGCGACGCGGTCGCGCTGTTCGTCGACCGGGCCGCGGCGGTCCGTCCCGGCTTCGCGCTGACCGACGCCAACTCCGCGTCCGTGGCGCGGATCTGCCACCGGCTGGACGGGCTGCCGATGGCCATCGAGTTCGCGGCCGACCGCCTGGACGTCCTCTCGGAGGAGCAACTCGCCGAACGGCTGGACGACGCCGAACGGCTGCTGGTCACCGGCAAGCGCGGCGCACCCGAACGCCAGCGGACCCTGCACGCCCTGGTCGCCTCCAGCCACCGGCTCTGCTCGCCCGAGGAACAGACCCTGTGGGCCCGGCTCGCGGTGTTCACCGGCCGCTTCGAACTCGGCGCCGTGGAGCAGGTCTGCGCCGGGGGACCGGTTGCGGAGAGTGCGGTGTTCGACATCGTGGCCGGGCTCGTCGACAAGTCGGTGCTAAGCCGGGACGAGTACCCCGGGGGTACCTGGTACCGGTTGCCCCGCCTGCTGCGCGACCACGCCCGCGGCAGTCTCGTCGGCCCCGAGGAGTGGCTCCGTCTCAACGAGCGGCACGCCGAGTGGTGCCTACGGCTCGCCCAGGACGCCACACCCGGACTGCTCACCCCCAGAACCGACAGCTGGGCGGCCAAGATCCGCGGCAACCACGCCAACATCCACCACGCGCTCGCCTTCTGCCTGACGGACGGCGACAACCCGCGCCGGGCTCTGCGGCTGGCCTCGTCGCTCTGGTACTACTGGCTCATCACCGGCCATGTCGGGGAGGGCCGCGCCTGGCTGGAGCGCGGGCTCAGGGCGAGCACGGAGCCCTCACCCGAGCGGGCGAGGGCCCTGGCCGTGGCGGCAGACCTGGCGATCAACGACCGCGACAGCGCGGCGGCGAGGGAACTGGAAGCACAGCTCGTCGCCACGCAACGGCAGGAGCAGCCCGCCCTCGCCGGGCATCTGGACTTCGCCGGCGGCGTGTTCGCCACCCAACGCGGTGACCTCGTGGGCGCGCGGGCGCTGTTCGAGAACGCGCTGGACGAGTTCCGAGCCTCGGGCGACCTGATGGGCACGTCGAAAACGCTGTGGAACCTGGCCCTGGCCTGCATCTGGAACGGGGACACCGCTCAAGGGCTGTTCTACACCGACGAGTTCACCCGGACGTTCGGCGGACAGGGCGACAACTGGGGTACCTCGGCGGTCCACTGGGCCCAGGCCCACGCCCGCCTCCACGACCGCGACGCGGAGGGCGCGCTGGCCGCGCTCGCCGCCGGCGTGGCCCTGACCCGGCGCCTCGACGACCACTTCGGGATGGGCTGGTGGTTGCAGCTGGGCGCACCCGTCCTGGCCGCCAACGGCCGCCACGCCGACGCGGCCCTCGTCCTCGGCGCGACCCGCTCCCACCGCGTCTTCGCCCTCCCCGTCCTCGACGCCCTGCGCACCCGGTGCGCGGACGACGTACGGGCCGTGCTCGGCGACCGCCACTTCGACGAACTGGCCGCCCGGGGCACCCGGTTGTCCCTGGAACGGGCGGTCGACGTGGTCGTGGCACGACCCCCGGAAGCCGACGCGGACCCGTCCCACGGCACCGAGGACGCGGCGTTGTCGAAACGCGAATGGGAAGTGGCCGAACTCGTCGCCAAAGGACACACCAACAAGGAGATCGCAGCCTCCCTCGTCATCTCGATCCGCACCGCCGAGGGTCACGTACGACGCATCCTCGACAAACTCGGCCTGCTGTCGCGCGCACAGATCGCCGCCTGGATGACCGGGCGACGCGCCGAACCGGACCTGCGGGGCCAGCGGTGAAAAAGTCTTGGACACACACGGTGTGAGAGCACTGGCGGTTTGGCGAGGCGTCTAGAGCCAGTCCCGCCGCTTGAAAATCACGTACAGACTGGCGCAGACCACGCCCATCAGACCGATCGCGAAGGGGTATCCGAAGGTCCACCCAAGCTCAGGCATGTGCTCGAAGTTCATGCCGTAAATAGTTCCGACGAGCGTCGGAGCGAACAAAATAGCCGCCCAAGAAGAAATCTTCTTGATCTCCTCGTTCTGCTCGAACCCCGCCTCCGCCAACGCCCGCATCTCCGCGTTCTGTTGCTGGGTGACCAGCGTCGCGTTCACCGTGAGGATGTCCGTGAGGGCCTGGCGGAAGCCGTCGACTCGTTCGCTGGTGTGGGTGACGTGGTCGGCGACGTCGCGGAGATAGCGCTGGAGTTCCTCGTCCGTGCCGTACTTCGCGAAGCCCGCCATCAGGCTGTGCAGCATGCCCACCAGGGGGCGGGTGGCGCGCTGGAACTCGACCATTTCGCGGGAGAGTTCGTAGATGCGGCGGGAGACCTGCGGTTCGCTGCGGAAGACCTCCGTCTCGATCTCGTCGATGTCGATCTGTACGCCGGCGACCACGGGCGCGTAGCCGTCGACGACCGCGTCGAGGATGGCGTACAGCACCGCCTCGGGGCCGAGCTTCAGCAACTCCGGTGATTCCTCCATGCGTTGGCGGACCGCCGACAGATCGGGGGCCGCGCCGTGCCGGACCGTGATCACGAAGTCCGGGCCCACGAAGACGTGCAGCTCGCCGAAGTCGACCTCCTCCGTGGTGTCCAAGTAGCGGGCCGCGCTGAGGACCACGAACAACGTCTCGCCGTAGCGCTCCAGTTTGGGCCGCTGGTGTGCCTCCATCGCGTCCTCGACCGCCAGCGGGTGGAGGTCGAACTCCGCTGCCAGGGAGAGGAGTTCGCTCTCGGTGGGGCGGGCGAGGCCGATCCAGGCCATGCCGGACGGCTGCTCGCGCAGTTCGCGGAACGTGTCGGCGAGGGTGTCCGGTGCCGAGACGCGCACGCCGTCCCGGTACAGGGCGGCCTGGACGACGCTGCCCGCGTCGGACGGTTCCGAGGGGGGTGCGCCGGCGGCGGACACCGGGGGCTTCGGTTCGGGTGCCGGGGGAGGGGGCTGCGTACGGCGCCAGCCGGACGTCCTGCCGTTCCTGCCGTCTCCGCCGTTCTTCGAGGTGGGGCGGGCGCGTCGCTGGGGCATCGCGGTGCCTCTCGATCGGGCCTGTGTCTACGTCTACGTGATCACGGAGCATGAGCAGGATATACGGGGGCAAACGACCTGGGCGTGTGAACCAGGTCCCGGATTCGGTGAGAGTTGCGGACGGAAGGTGTCCGCAATCGCCCTTAGCGTGGGGAGCGTGACCAAGGCGAACTCCCCGACCGCTCCCGTACTCGACACCCGCGCCCTCAACCGCGCCACCCTCGCCCGGCAACTCCTCCTCCGCCGCTCCTCCCTCTCCGCCCACGCCGCCGTCGAACATCTCCTCGGCCTCCAGGCCCAGAACGTCAAGCCGCCGTACTACGCCCTCGCCGCCCGCCTCGACGGATTCACGCCCGAGGAACTGTCCGGGCTGATGGCCGAGCGCGAGGTCGTCCGGATCGTCACCATGCGTTCCACCATCCACACCCACACCGCCGCCGACTGTCTCAGCCTCCGCCCGCTCGTGCAGGCCGCCCGCGATCGTGAACTAGGCAATTTCCGCAAGGGGCTCGTCGGCGTCGACCTGGACCGGCTCGCCGTACGCGCACGTGAACTCGTCGAGGACGAGCCGCGCACCATGAAGGAGCTGCGCGAGGCGCTGCTCGTCGAGTGGCCCGACGCCGACCCGCAGGCCCTCGGGATCGCCGCCCGCTGCAAGCTCCCGCTCGTCCAGGTCACCCCGCGCGGGCTGTGGGGACGGAGTGGTCAGGTCGCGCTCACCACCGCCGAGCACTGGCTGGGCCGGCCCGCCGAGCCCGCGCCCACCCCGGACGCGACCGTCCTGCGCTATCTCGCCGCCTTCGGCCCGGCCTCCGTCAAGGACATGCAGACCTGGGCCGGCCTGACCCGGCTGCGCGAGGCCTTCGAGCGGCTACGGCCCCGACTCCTCACCTTCCACGATCCGAACGGCGTCGAACTCTTCGACCTCCCCGGCGCGCCCCGCCCCGCCGCTGACACCCCGGCCCCGCCGCGCTTCCTGCCCGAGTTCGACAACCTGCTTCTCTCGCACGCCGACCGCACCCGGGTCGTACCGCCCGAGTACTGGGGCCGCGCCTGGCAGGGCAACGTCGCCCACCGCACCTTCCTCGTCGACGGATTCCTCGCCGGGGTGTGGCGCATCGACGGTCAGGACCTCGTCGTCGAGCCCTTCGGCAAGCTGACCAAGGCCGAGCGGGATGACGTGGTCGCCGAGGGGGCGCGGATGCTCGGCACCATGCACACGGGGACGTCGTACGACATCCGGTTCGGGACGGTCGTACAGCCGTAGACCCAAGGACCGTGGAACCAAGGACCGTAGAGCCGCAGAAGGCTCAGTCCGCTCGGCCCGTCACCGCTACCGTCACGCCCAGGCCGATCATCGTGAAGCCGCCCGCGCCGCCGATCAGGGAGAGGCGGCGGTCGGAGCGGGCGAACCAGTTGCGGGCCGCTGAGGCGGTCAGGCCCCAGAGGGTGTCCGTGACCAGGCCGATGGAGATGGGGATCAGGCCGAGCAGGAGCATCTGGAGCGGGACCTGGCCCGCGGAGTGGTCGACGAACTGGGGGAGTACGGCGGCGAAGAACACCACGCCCTTGGGGTTGGTGACGCCGACCAGGGCTCCGTCGAGGACCGTGCGGAGGTCGCCTCGGGGCTCCTGCCCAGGAGCTGATTGCATCGCGGACGCCTTCAGGTCCTTGCGGTGGCGGAACGCCTGGACGCCCAGATAGATCAGGTAGGCCGCGCCCGCCAGTTTCACCGTCAGGTAGATCGTGACCGACCGCTCCACCAGCGCGCCGATGCCGAAGGCCACCGCCGTCACCAGCAGGTACGAGCCGAAGACGTTGCCGAGCGCGGTCGCCACCGCCGTGCGGCGGCCGTGTGCGAGCGCGCGGCCGATGACGAACAGGACGCTCGGGCCCGGGATCACGATCACCAGCAACGACATCGCCGCGAAGGCGAGGAAACGGTCCGTGGACACCATGCGATCACTCCCATCCGGCGCTCATTGAAACAGGCGTCCGGGAGTTCTCTCTAGGGCCGGGGGCGGCGGGCACATGGATAGGGTGCGTTGCGGGCTGCTCGTGGAAGCCCGCAACGCACCCTGGTATTTCCCTGAGGGGTGCTCAGGAGTTCTTCCGGGTTACGAGTTGACCTGTGTGGTCACCAGGCTGGAGAACTTGGTCAGCCGGGAGTAGAC
>Ga0307510_10007689_pt1 | contig 12852 bp, 15 predicted proteins | sample 12_EM_MG_FD_207224 | JGI IMG/M metagenome (GOLD analysis project Ga0307510, IMG submission 207224) | Populus trichocarpa ectomycorrhiza microbial communities from riparian zone in the Pacific Northwest, United States - 12_EM | ecosystem: Host-associated > Plants > Roots > Unclassified | place... | reverse complement strand
AATTGCCGGCACAACAAACGCCCTGCCAGAGCGTCATACCCACGTGCAAAGATGAAGGGGGGGGGAGAGAGGGGGGTGGAGGTATCAGAAATAGACGATAGTGGGAGGGAGGAAAGAAGAAGAAAAAATCACACTAGAAAGGGCAGCCGAGAGCATATCCGTTGGGGGGAAGTGAAGAAAGAAGTTATAATAATCGTAGCTATCCAATCCCCAGGGAGAAAAACAAGCAGAAATATGAAAAACGTAGGGGCTAAATGAGTAGAAATAGCAAAGAAGAAGAAAGAAAGAAAGAAAGAAAGAAAAAAGAAGACGTGGATATACAGAATGACCCCCCAAATGTAACTTAACTCCAAACAAAGCAGAAGCACCCGAAAAAGTATAGCAAGGAAAGAGAAAAACATGCCCACATTATACCATTTCCCTGGAAACACATGAAAGAGCAGCACCAATTGGGTGTTTTTTTTTGGGGGGGGGGGGACGGTGTTTGATCGCCCGGTGGGGCGATAGTGATTTAACCGCTCAATCTATCCTTAATAAATTAACAACTTGCGCTCGTTGCCAACCATCGTCATCCCTAGCCAGTTCAGTGCATTTGGGTCGCCTGGTCGTACTATTGTTGGAGCGGGAAGCATTGGCCCTGCCGCATTGATGCTCGACGCGTCCTGCGCCGCCTGCATGATCAAGGGCAGCTCGTCAAGGCAGGTTTGGTGGTCGAACGGTGAAACAATGATCTTTTGGCGGAGTGTGATGTCTTTACAACTCGACATATGCGCCTAACAAAAGTTAGAAAAAAAGATTCCTGCCTCAGCCCGAAATGCGTAGAATTGGGAATTCCAACCTTGACAGATAAAAAGTAATCTATCTTATATAGCGTTGCCGTTGTGGTGAATCCAACAATTGGATGCATTGGGAATGCAGGTTTCGGGGGTGGCAAAAATCCATCACTATCTCTGAGCTCTTTGGCCGGGAATCGTATTGTTATATCGCTTTGATATCCATCCAGTGGTAACTTTTGACCGACCACCTCCTTCTTTGATATGAGTTTGTTAACTTTTGTTGTGGGCTCGTCCCCCTCGGGATTATATGTAATCTGCTCCTCAATGACTACCACTATCCTTTGTATTGAAACCTTTTTTGCTTTTGACAACCAATCTGGATTCGGAGTGAGCCGTACCCGGACTTCCACAGGATCACTAGGACCAAAAGACCATCGTTGCAAACACATGCTCAGTGTTACCAAATGATCTGAAACCCGCTCTTGCGTTTCTGGCCTGTTGTACATCCCGAAGGACGATAGCGTGTCATATCTGCTCAGGGGCACAGGAAATGAATGCTTCTTGAGATCTGCTGAGCCCTGCTGTACCGACACTACTAACTCATAATATGTTTCCGCCACGCGCGAAGGTAACTGTAAACTTGCTGGTGGCACCTTGATTATATCCTCATTCCCCGCTTTTGAGAATGGTATGAATAAAACAAATGGTAGGTCCATCGCCAGCACACTGTCATAGGGCCTTCCTGCCGAGCATTGAAATAATCGCATCTCCTTTCCCACAAGATCTCTGATTTCTTTCCGTGGCGCTGCAAGGTGGTTGCTGATTATGCTGTCGGCATGTGGGTGTATTGTTTCCTTCCGGTAGAGACCAATGGCAACGTATGAAATTCCGACAGGTGCACTGTATCCCGCTCCGGGTCTGATTTCTACTTTACCCTCTATTCGCGGCTGATGGCAAGACTCCTGTCAGCTTCCCCGCACACATATTCTCAATCTCCCTCCCGGGCAATATGGCAACTCAGATGGCAAAAGGAAAGGGGCATTGTGGGGCAGTCAAGTATGAGAAGGAGTGGAAAGGGTATAGGTACCAGAGTAGCTGAAATTCCGGGATATCCGACCAGGTAACTGCGATTCGGTGGACCGGACACCCGCACAAACGCATTCACTTTGGAGCTATCCATCGCAGGGGCTGCTTGTTCTGTAATCCCACTCCCGGTTATCGTAGAGGGGTAAACCGACTACCCTTCGCCAGTTGTCGGGAGTGCCGTTCTTTCGGCTGTGGATCTGTCCAGGACGCAGCGATCGGATAGTCCTATTGTAGCTTTTCGCCGACCTTTATTTTCCTCTTTCTTCGTATACCCCGGGGTCCGAAAGCGAGGTTGTAGTTCCTCAGGGAGGAAAATGAAGCGGAGTCGGGCCTTTGCTGCGGTTGCTTCTCCAAGAATTGCTGAGCAGGGCTGTGGATGCAGGTATTCGCACACTCTGAGGCGCAAAGGGCTGCTGCGGTCCCCACCGCCAAAACCCACGTTTTCTTAGTGTAGGGTGTGTGTGGGTATATTGGCTACCCTAATGGAAAGGTGTACAGCACCGTAGGGTGTGGACTCCTGGAACCCTCAACCACCGGTCTGGCGGCGTGGGGCGGCACTTTTGAAAGAGAGAGATCTCGGGAGATGCACCGGGAAACAATCCAATCGAAGAGAACCCCGTCTCAACCAAAAAAGTGTGGCGAATTACTGTGGATAGAATTCCGGTGGTTATGTGGTGGGGTGATGAAGAGAACGGTCAAAGGGGTGGAGAAGGGTTCTTTAGTGGTGACTGGGGGTGTAGGGAGGGGTGTTGTGGGGGAGGGAAAGGAGGGAGAGATAAGGGGTTCGACAGTTTTGTTTTTTTCGGGAGCACAGATGGGTTTTCTTTACAAGCACGACGAGTCCTGCTCAGTGCTTTTTGGTGGGTGTCAGTGAAAGGATGCCGTGTTAGGGCTGTGGTGCTTGTCCTATCTTACATATACGCTGTGGCATCATAGCATACTCTAAGTAAAGAGCTGGATAGTGCAACGATTACAGCAGGGAAGGATGGCCGCAACTGAATGATTGAAGCTTCTGAAAGCTCTCGGCAACAAGGGGTGCTCGAGGGCAGTAAGGATTAAACAAAATACACAGTTTGTGAAGAGGTAATTTCAAATTTGCTGCATAGCTCTTGAGGCACATTCGGTTGTCAGACGGGTACTTATTATCCAAAGCCCTGATCATCGGCAGCTAAAGCAGAGAATCGGTGAGCCTACTCTTCGTAATTTTCTGACGTTTGTGGACACAGCTCCTATTGCATACGGGCAAAAAATGGGCCGGAGCCTCAGTAATTCAATATATTTTATCCCAGTTACAGTATACCACGGTAATAAGGCTTTCCGCCAGCCAAACAAATACAAAATCAGCCGCACCGCAGCCATGTACCTATGCAATGGTAGTCGTGTTCACAAACGCCAGGAAATTGGGGGTCCAGCATACCGCATCACCAACTCTCTTTTCCCCAATACAGAAGAATTCCTTCTTTGTGCTGTGCCCTACGGACTGTATGGTACGAGTACTGTACAGCCGCAACCGCAATGTAACCCACTCACAGATTCCACACCAAAAATACTGGTCAACCCACGCACGTTCTATTTTCGATCGGGGCGGCGTGAATCCCCCACACTTGACTTAAGGTGTACCCGGCTTCATGTGCTGTACTGTGCGCTTCGTTTCTGCGGATGGTGAATGAGATGCGGAGGGCAGGTTTGATGACCCTATCATCCTTGACCCCTCCTTCTCTTTGTTGCAGTCCGCCCTCCAACATGCAATAAGCAACGCTGTAACTTATGGGGAAGTCAACACAACTGAACCCAAAATTACCGGTATTTGCTTGGAGGTTTATTTGCACTTGCTTTTTAGGTGTAACTCCGACAGTGTTATGATACCATGTTTAAAACTGGTCTTGGAGTGCTGGTATCGTATTTAAATTCATGAATCAAGCTATGCTCCTGTGCCTTGTATGATAGCTCATAGCACACGGCCGTGTAAATTTACCCATGGTAGAAATTTCTACCCTAAAGCCTGGCTTGTGCAGGAACTGATCTTTAGCCCCGGAAAAACAAAAAAGGCTTTGTCATGTCCCAGATCTAGTTAGGCTCTCTCTCACGGATTCCGGGGTGCTGATATGTCGGGGTGGTTGAGCAGTGCCATGATTTGCTCCTTGGAAATCTGTCGGCGTTGTATCGACTTGTTCGAAACTTGGGATTACGGCACTCGGCCAAGGCGATGTATTGCACTCGTAAGTAGGGTATGTGATTGTGGTAACGAGCAAAGAACATCCCGTCCAATCTTAGGAACTCGAGGTCTTGCTTTTTTGTAGGGGTTTAACGTGTTACTCAACGTCCACCCGTTTTCCCACTTCCCTGATGGAGGCTATAGGGCTGGTGTCTCATGCTGCCCGTCGGCTGTGTCTCCTCTAATTGGCCATGGAGCTCATCTGAAGATAGAGAATTTAAGTGGCATAATAATATTATATACTAGGTGTGTTTGTGCTGATCATGTGAGTCTTGAACATGAGCGTCTTGGATTCAGCATTTTTTTTTTCCGGAAGAGGGGCTATCAGACGGAAATGGTACATAATTTAGCATTATAGGTTTCGGAGCTGATCGTTTGGTACTGTGGAGGCGTTTGGGCTAGGGGTATAAGCCAATCCCGGCCCAATTGTTGGCGGGGTAGGCGAAGCGCAGTAGAGATAAGCATATCCGGAAATCGGGTGTTTGTGCACGGCAATACATGTGAAAAGAAGGCTAGTCGAGTCGTTCGGAAAGAGGTACCAGGCACTTTAAGATTGGTGTATGTCAGGGGACTTTCCTACGGGTGCTGGATTGTGGCAATTGAATGTAAGAAGTGGGGAGGGGGCCCGTCGCTTCACATACCGTCAGAATGTGCCGTAGGGAACTCGGTAATCGAGGTTGTACTATGCTCGAGTACGTAGGGTAGGGATGAGATGGGTTTATGGCTCCTCGCCAATTGCATGGCAGCATGCAATTTGATACAAGGTCCGCCAAGGTGAAGGCTCTGTATCACGTGATTATGGTTTGCATTTTTTTCTTTCTCGTATTACATAACCCTGCGCCCGACACTCATCTTAACGGCGTCTTCGTATTAGCACGGTACTTATGATACCGCATATTTTTGTTCCATCACTTCCATCATCCCAACCCACTCCCGCTGCCCAAATTCATTTTCACGATTGAGCCCCTTGAACTTTCAACTACTGAGAGCCCCACCCATCTTGCGCCTTTTCTACAATTTCTCTCCACGCCATCTTGAAATCTATTGCATCCCTGATCCTCCCTTTCTCTCAATCCCCCGGCCAAGATTCCTCGTGGGTCTACCTCCCTGTTTGTCGCAACCCGCCCTCTCCAACACGCTTGCATCTTCTTTGTCCGCCTTCCTTAACTACCCTTATTTTTCAACCGCAGCCTACAACACATATCCGCTGCGTCAATAAAACCTCCGGTTGTAACTTGCGTCAGCAATCGTGTCTTCACAAATCGTTTTGCCTCGCTATACGCGACTTGACTCTTCTATGGAGTCTGCCGCAATAGCTTCTGATAATCCGACCACCACCCCCGAGTCCTCTGTCGGTCCGGCTACACCTGTCGCTGTTTCCTCACCGACTACTTCGCCACCATCATCGACAAGCTCACAAAAAAGGAAGCGTGAGGAGGAGGACGAGGAGGGGGACGAAGGGAGTCATTCATCCACAACTACCCCTCCCCGTGCTCGGGCGGCATCTGTCGCGTTTAGTGCTCCGGGCATGTGGGGATTTGGATACATTAGCAATATTTGGAAAACTATTGTCGACTGGAGTTGTATGATGCGCCCGTTCAAGTTTGCTTTTCTCCCGTTGAGTATTTTATTAATAACGCTGTTTTGGGGCAGTCGTTCGGCGACCCGGGGAGACGATAGAAACGGTGAGAGCCATAGAAACGACAGAAGCGGCGCAAACAGTGGAAACAACAGGACCACTAGATGGAAGGCCTGGGTCAAAGCGGCCCAAATTAACTGAAGCTGGAAATTCGCCCCGCTCTTGTACTTGCCCTTAGTAACCTGTCTGGATCGTGTTTTGAGGTTCAGCTTACTGACCCACCTTTTGAACTTAGCCAACGACGAAATCACATCTATTCCCAATGCTATCCACTCCCGGCCTTCAAAAAGAGAACACGGACGCTCTCATGGCGATACCGTTCGAGATGGGCTAAAGATAAAAGCGCCCGGGCCGAATGCCAGCGAAAGTGTCGTCACGACTCAGCAATTACCTTCGCCACAGGCCTCGGCTTCTGGGGATGAGTCTTTCCCCAATCTCGCTCGAGGGTTGGCGCCGAAGGCCTTTTCCGATTCTGAAAAGGTTCGGGCCAATTGCCCGATAGTAAAAAAAGAGGAACCTTTTTTTGCAGTTCCGATAAAGAAGCCATTACAAGTGAGGTCTATTTTACGGGGTGCAGTGGGCCGCAGAGACCAGAAGTTTGCTACCCGCCTAGCTCAAGCTGGTTTTTTATCGCCCGGCGCCAGTTTGACACCAAAGTTCCCCGGGCATATGGCAAATAAACTCGGTTGGTCACATAAAGTGTCATGGAAGTCGCACTTGAGTCCAAGAGCTCAGTCAGTTTTGCAAACTCCATTGATCGACAAGCGGTTACCAAATGATGAACTACGGCGATCCGCTAGACTAGCATCTATTGACAGACCAATAAGTTCTGGCCGAGTGCAAAAACTTCAATCTAAGGATGAAAAGGAGAAAAAGAAGAAGCAGGAAGCAGTAAGTGGTGCTCGTTCATGGGGCTTGGTTTGGTGTACTCACAGCGTGCAGCTTCGAAGGTCTCAAATGAAGGCGCATATCGAGTCCGAACCACTTGACGTCTTATTAGAGCAACTCCGGGCGAGAGGCGAGCACGGATTTTTGAATCTTGAGGAAGTGGAAAGGAAACGCAAAGAACGGGAGATCGAGATTCAGAGATTGAGAGCTGAAGATGCAAGTGCCTCTTCTCTCCCCTTCTCCCCTAGTCTCTTTTAAAACTGACTGGAATAAAACAGGCACGAAACAAAATCAAGAAGGAAGTAATACCACCTCTTGATCCCGTTCGGAAAGCGAAGGCCGAAAAAACCTTTGTGGAGGTTAGCCGGCCAGGCCTCAACAAGACCTACATCACGAAGTGGAATATCCCGATCACGAATCGTGACTTCGAACGTCTTAGGCCGAACCAATGGTTGAATGATGAAATCATAAATTTCTACATGAACCTCATCTGCGAGAGGACTAATAGTTCGTTCCCAAATGGGCCCAAGAAGATCTTCGCGCACAACACCTATTTCTGGCCAAAACTCAAGGATGGCGGTCACAAAGCGGTCGCAAGATGGGCAAGACGTGCTAAGTGCGGGGGCGAGGATCTCTTGAAGTTGGATTACTTGTTGATGCCGGTTCATGTTGGAGGCAACCACTGGTGTCTCGCTGTGGTAGACTTTAAGCAGAAACAGTTCGAATACTACGATTCCTTGGGAGGGAAATTCACACCGGAATCTAGACCTGGCCCGTATAAAGTGAGCTTATTCCCCGACCATGCACCCAATGTTAATCTTTATTTGCTAATAGTCCGTTAGATAATGAGGGAGTACATGCGTGATGAAACCGGGGGAAAATTTAACGATACTGACTGGGTCGACTACGCGATGCCGGGCGCTCCTCAGCAAAAGAACATGAACGACTGCGGAGTATTTGCACTCAAGTCTGCTGAGGTACTCACTAGAAGTGGTAGACTCGACTTTACAGCAAGTGACATCCCACTGGTTAGGTCGAGGATGTTGGTAGAGATACTGGAAGGGCAGTTATTACCACCGGGTAATCCTTAGTACGGTTTGTGCTCGAAGAGACATTGTTTCCTGGTGGTTAGTGCCGAGTATCAATGGTGTGTACAGAAAGAACCGTAATTGAAGGGATAGGTGGAGGAACTCATCGAGTCGACTGGACTTTGCCTCAACTTTCCCTCTACCCAACCCCCAGGTATCCCCTGTTATGTTACTCTACGCTTTCCTGGGGTCCCCATCTCCGGTTCTCTCTCAATCACGTTTGGCCTCAGTCTCCTTTCCTACCTCCCCCTTGCTTTGGTTTTGTGGTCCCCCTATCTATCTTACTTTAGTCTACTTTCCCTATTCTGCTGCTACTGCTGCTACTATAGTAAAAAAAGTGGTTCCGGCGTTTATCTTGCTATTTCCCTTTCTATTTTTTTCCATTTTCCCTTTCTCTTGAGTCAAATAGGTTGGGTGTTAAGGGTCTGGTTTCGGCATTATTGTTTTTTCCCCTCCTGTTATTTGGGTTGCTTGTATTATTATTATGCGGATTCCCTAGGAATCGAGTCAACGAATCTGGTTGTGAGAGTGGGGAGGTTTATGGGCTGTAATATAGGTTGTTGACCGGGGTGGTATGGGAAGCGATGCAATATACCAGTGCGCGTGGGGGAGCGAGAGGTTCAGGGGGTTTCCGTTCGTTCCTAAGCGCTATGGGGGCGATTTTAGCTTTTCGTTGTGAGGGGTGGTTTTGCCGCTGTAGCGGGTGCTTGTTGATGATTCGGGGGAGTAGGTGAATAGACCATAGCTCATTGTGGTTGAGTGGTTGATAAGCTAGCTTATGATAGCGGGTAACAAAATGCTTGTGTTCATAAAGTTTGAGGATGAAATATTTGTATCTTGGGGATTTAGAGGTGGCTCGAATTCAGTGGTATTATCATTGCTACCGTCGTCATATTATGACATTCTCGCCTGTAGCTAGCTAGTGATGTCATAAATTTTGAGAGGCATCCCACTGATATCATATCCCGGATAGATGTCGAGAGTTGCACAACTTCAATCACGCATGGAGTTACGGGATTAAACCCAATTGCACAGTGCTTGTAGATGCCTCCACACAATTGGTATGGTTCTTGGACGGCACAGTACGGCGCCCCCGCAATTCACAGTCGGTCAATCATTGCAAGCTGTCCCACCATTAGTTGGAACCCCCACCGGGTTTTCCTCACAAAATGAACAAGTTTAGCCAACAAATTTTATTCCTCAAGAAATAATCAAATGAAAGGGAACCACAGAGAGTTTAACATATAAAATTGACAATTGCTTTCACACTGCTGGTGCTAGGAGTAAGTAAGCAAAAAGTTAGTGTACTAGCAGTTGCGATGTATCTTGATACGGTAGTGTTCGGCGACGAAATGCTGAAAAGAAAGGCGATTCAGCTCTTACACTTCGTGCCAACCCCCCCACCCATTAATTATTATGCAAACATATATCCACAAGTACCTGAGAATCTCAGTATTCGGGGTCCGGTTTTTATTTTGTGCAATTGAGCCGAGGGGCTGTGTAACGTATGATATGTAGTGCTCTAAATTTTAGGGCTACTTTGAGTTATCCATAGGAGCTTGTATCGGGGCTCGTGGAAAAAAAAAAGGGCGTTTGATGGGAGAACTGCTGGTTTTGGGTGTTTGCTCGGAATTTAAAAAATTGGCATGAAGGAACCTATCATAATAATAATAATATTTTGATAATAATTATGTGGCTGGCTCACGGTATCGAGGTTAAACGCACCCGTGTGATCTTATTTACAAGTCACTAGACTGTATTTTATTTTACTTTATTTCCCATCGTTACAAGTACGCAGGCATTGCTAGAGATATAGGATTAAGCACTTGTGTGCGTCCTCATAGAGCTTAGCAGAGTTATTATACTGATAATAGAAGAGGTGGTGAGATTGGCACGCGTAGGGCTGAGGTCATGTGTTCCTCGGTATGATAACACAATTTCTGGCCGGTCATAGGTTTTGTTCGTCTCTTACTGGTATCATAGCTCTTTTGCGTGAACGAATCAATCCTTTTACGTTCTTAATTTGCAACGTTAATTAATAGGGAGTTGCAGTCCCCAAAAGCGGTTCGACAAGCGCGGTTGCCGTAGTGATATAGGAACCCGCGCTAGTGCTTAACCTCGAGGATGGGTAAATCTTCTTGTGGAATTCTGTAGTAAGTTAATTGAATAGTAAGTTACGGTGGTTGTAAAGTGACAAGAAATGGATTTTTGGTATAATGCACAAGTGACGGTGAGCTGTGCAGCATATCATACTAACATCATCCTACAATGTCCATCCGCGGATGGCCCCCTTGCACCTACCGTATTGCAGAAGGGTGCCTCATTGATTATTGCTCCGCGAGTCTTGGCGTTCAAGCGTTCTCAGGCTCCCGTCGTGCGTTTATTAGGGTACTGATATGACACAATCATCCCCGCACCCTTAAGTTTTCCGCCTCCCAGAATAACCGAACCAAACCATTGTCTTTGTTTCATTTGGCTTCAACCGAAGAAAAACACAATCGTCGCTACAAGTTTCGCTAATTCAGATTTATACTTCATGGCTGAGATTCCCTTCAGTCCCCCTACGGTTCTGAATATCGTAAAGGCGAGCCTCCCGCAAGGGCTTGAGGCGGCACCCCCTTTGAAATCACCCTATGATGCTGTTGCAATATTCACCCATGCGTGCATGCTATCAGTGGGGTTTCGTCTGGTGGGGTTGAGTGAGGACGATAATCTAGGTACTATTAATCTGTTTAATCATTCCCGCCTCGTTACCCTCGTGCTAACAGTTTGTCATAGAAACACCCATCGAAGGCTCGGATCCGAAACCGCTTCCACAAAACTGGAACACCTCCCCTGGGAACTACGGCTTCCGATATGCGCACTCACAATCGTCTTTGCAATACCTGATAAAGGTGAACCGTCTCGGGAACAAAGCTGTAGTAATGGGTTTGGGGATCGGCGACGATAAAACTACCTCTTTCGACATTGTCGTAAGGGACTTCCTCAGCGAGAGCTTCTACCCGTACTCCGCCGGAGATGGCGTGGCAAAGCTGGAGGACGGGTTTATCAGCGCAAGCAGAGTGCAGGACTTGGCCAATTTAGTCAAGATCAATATTGTGCAAAAGCTGGTTCCAGGACTGCATAAACCAGGGTACGAAGAAGGCCGCAGCGTTGAAAGCTCAACTCGCCAGGAGACACAGCAACCCAGGCGGCGATCAGACGAGTTTGGCCAACCAGGTTTCCCAAGACCGTACGGCGGCCCGGGCTTCGGCCCACAGCCCGGCCGGTCCCCTATTCCGGCGGGTGGCGAGCGACCTCCAGGCTTCGACGATGAGTACGAAATCCTCCAGCCACCGCGCGGTAGCGGTGGATACGGCATGGGCCCCGGTGGTAGAAATCCACTAAGTATCGGAGAAGATGATTTGAACCCTCCTGGTCTCGGCCGGAATCCCCCGCTCGTCGGTCCATTCTTTGGCCAAGGCCCTGGATGGGGCGGGCCCGGGCCGAGCGGGATGCACCCAGGACCAGACCATCCTATGTTTGGCGGTGGCGGAGGGGGGATTCCTGACCCAAGGTATTTCTCTATTTATTTAACCTTGCTTCGTAGTATGACCCCCGTGAGTGCAGTGCTGACTGGTATTCGTTAGATTCCCACCTGGAGCGCGATACGATCCGGTTGGGCCTGGCGATGCTCCGCGGGGAGGTTTGCGGGGGCCTAGAGGGCCTGGTGGAGCGGGGGGTCCGCCAGGGTTTGGTGGAGGGCCACCAAATCCGTTTTCGTCGTTTGGAGATGGCGATTTTCTTTAGGTTTCTTTCGTAGAGTTGGATTTCTAGAACCGGAACAGGATCAATGGGAGATGTATTTTAGTTTTCTCACGAGGGAATAACGAGGTTCCGGTATGGGGTTTATGGCTTTTCACGAGTGTTTTACTTGACGTGCAATCCAACTTATCACCAGAATGTAGGGCAGTTCTTGTGCCTTTCACGGAGAATTTTTTGCGATAGCTTTTGTATTTATAGTATCACCTACAGTCGCACTGCCGTACACAATGATCTGACTCCATAGCTGTGCTCTTAATCTCGAGCCAATTCAAGGCAAATATCGTCCTCAACGTCCGGAATGGGGCGGCCGATCTTGGGCTGTGAGGATTGAAGAGAAAGTCGCAGGCTCTTTCCTCAACTTAGTTAGTTTAGAGAAATGACTTGTTATGACGAAATCTCAATCTTTTTTCTAATTAAACCCTAGGCATTGATTCCAAAATTTAATGAGGTATCATATGATACTATGTTAACGAAAGATGGTATTACTATCTATCTACCCGCACACGTGTACTCCACAAGATGATATCGAGTGATAAGCTGTGCACATAGAAAGTTGAACCGAATGAGGGCTTGTAGTAGCCCTTAGGGTAAGACGCGCTAGTGAGCTTAGGTTCTGTTACCGGTGGTGCTGTGCCAACTTAGGGGCTGTTTGGCGTGACATTTCTGGGATGGCAAACCATGGTTTGTATGATATCATATCATAGCCGTACAAATTTCACAAAAATATTCACGCCAAACAACCCCCTAGTCCCTGTTTGGCACGTCACAAATACCATGGTATTTTCAGTTTCCCTAAGTATTTTCTGGTTGGAAAAAGGATAAACTGTGGTGTGCTTGACATGCACATAAATACCATGGTATTTTTATATCCTAGAGGGAAATTCTCCTGCTGAATTTCTTGCAAACCTGCCACTGCCAAGGTACAATGGCTGTTTTTCCACAACCACCATGATATGATAGCAAAATACTACTTCTAACCTACTAGGTATTAGGGCAAAGTGGGGTTTCAGACAGTTTATATTTCAAAAATTAATGACAGTTATGTTCGTCTTTGCAAACCAAACCCTAAACCCTTCTCCTGGGCTTCTATCATGCCCTAGAGAAGAAGCATTGGACGCGCCAAACGGAGTTTTTTTCCAGTGGCCAGTGGCGTGCCGAATATGGGCTTAGTATGGTTGATATTATGTAAGCTTAGTGAAGGGCCTGTAAGGGATAGCTTCGACTCACGAGCACCCCAGTAGCTTCAACCACAATCTACCCAACCAACATATCAAAATCTTGGATTCAGCCTGACGTTAACCTAAGATATGCCAAAAATTAATCGAAAACTGCCAGCGGCGGATCCAGTCCTCGCAA
>Ga0307510_10007688_pt1 | contig 12852 bp, 15 predicted proteins | sample 12_EM_MG_FD_207224 | JGI IMG/M metagenome (GOLD analysis project Ga0307510, IMG submission 207224) | Populus trichocarpa ectomycorrhiza microbial communities from riparian zone in the Pacific Northwest, United States - 12_EM | ecosystem: Host-associated > Plants > Roots > Unclassified | place... | reverse complement strand
AAGTCATGAGAGGTGTATTTAAATAGATTTCACCAATGCAGTAGATTTCTCTAGTGGTGAGACCCAGGTGATGTACAAGTAGGGAATGCCAGTTACGGTATACGGCAACGTGGGGATGTAGATCTGGATCTGTATGGCTTGGATACTGTATCGTGGGATGGATAACGAAGGCACTGTGCCAAAAACGGCGGATCAAGATATAGATCTTGGCTTGTCGAAAGATCATGAAAAGTACTAAGTCTGCATTGTCACGGGTGATTTTGCAGCACCCCCTGTGATAGTGTTTCAAGCCTCACAAGTATGCATGCGCCAAGAGACATCGCGTACTGTTATATCTCTTGGCATCAGAGTCAGCCAAGATCGTAACTCCTAGACTAAACCTTAAAACAATACCACAAGCTATCATACTACGCCATGTGCGAACCCTGACGCAGGAACTCACCACAGCAAGATCTAAATACTATTCCTAAACTGTTAAGTACTCTATAAAATCTATCGAATGGAAATTGAAATCACAAATACATGTCTTAGTAGACTTATATTACAAGGCGACCCGGCGTCCGATTGACCATACTCTGTTCCAGCACAGTCTGCCGACAATAGCAAACAGAATTTCTTAACTGGACATACTTCTGTGTCAATCTTTTCGTCATAGAACTGTGCCCGACGCTTCCGGTCCTCTGTTGCTTTCAACCACTGGCACACATTTGAAGCTTGACCTAATTTCTTATTCAAATGCTCGCTATCTTCCCAATCGGAAGGAGCCTCACACTTGCGTACCTTGACATCCCAAGTCTTACCCCGGCAGCCCAGCGGGTCCCACCCATGGTGGGTATCCATTTTGGATAGCGATTGAATAGGGGTATACGGAAATGGGGGAATTTGGTGTGCTCTGGAACGGGGGATGGTGATGTTCCTATAATGGCTTCACATCCCAGAGCGCCATTGGAGATATCAGATGATGAACTGCTAGATCTGTGGAGAAAAAGAGGAAAGTCATTTGCCTGGTTGCCTCCAGCATTGGCTGGGCCGGGGTCAGGTCTCACTTCCTTTTGTGGGGCTTGAAAGCCGGTAAGTGCCACACCTTGCCATGCCCAATTGGCTATCGCATTTTTAAGAGGATATTGGTGCCTCGTCAAGGGTGGAGTGGCTACCCTGTCCGCAGTATATCAGCGAGGACAATAGACCACGAGATCCAATAAATCCTTGAAAACCAGATTCGACAGCAGCTAGGCCCTGACGTCTTCATCATTTGCGATGAAGACGTAATATATATAAGAAAACCGGAACGTGGGATGAAGACACAGCTCTTTGCGGCATTCACCAGTTGCTGCAAGTATGTAGGGAATCACATTATGTGGCACAGTTCTCGAAATAATCGCTGACAGTTGGGGCGTGTTATAGGCATTTAACACATCAAAACTGGCCCTATTGATATGAGGATTGCGCCAATGGAGCAGGTGATAATTCGGCAATGGTGCGTCGATATCTGCTGAATGAAGGACCAAAACAATATGAAGAGCACCTGGACATGCACGCACAGCATTCCAATCTATATATCCGATATCAGTAAGTTAAAAACAATCTGCTTCCGGATTGGTGAGATAAACTCCCTAATTTGGGACAGATCCAATACTCCTCGAGGTACTCGTCATGCCATGCGGAGATATTCAAACTACGCATCCTCCACGATCAGTGCTGCAGCTCGCGGGATATCTGCCGGAGGAGTATCTTGTATTACTAGTGTAGTACCTACATTGCAAATTGGGGGAACCGCTTGGATTGGCGCAGGAATAATTACCTGAATGACAGGATTGTTCGGAGCTTAGAGATTCAAGGCGCCGGCAGGATTGTTCAGCGCTTGGAGATTGGCTGCACCGGCCGGATTGTTCGGGGCTTGAACATTCACTCGAGCATGTTGGGCCCGCACTGGGCTACGAGGGATAAACATTGAGCGAGCCAATGGGTTTATTGCAGAAATATTCGCCGGGGGGTGACATTATTTCTGCCCCAAGTGCAGAACATTCGGAGCTCAGAGAACTGCCGGGCCTGGGGGTGGAGCATTGTTGTAACCTTGGAGATTGGTTACCCCAAGAGGATTGTTCTGAGCCTGGCCTATCGCCAGGCCTAGGCGTAGGGGATTGTTCTGACGTTGGAGATTCGCCAGGCCTGTGGGTAGGGGGTTGTTCTGTGCTAGGGGATTCGCGGCGCTAGCAGGATAGTACGGAGCTTGGGGGATCGCCGGGCCTGGGGGCGGGGGATTAATCTGCGCTTGGGGATTCGCCAGGGGAGCAGGTACATTTTTCCCTCACCCAGGAGCATTGGCCTGCTGAGGAATTTGGACAACAGGGCCAGCGTTTGGTACAGCTGTTGCAATATGTCACTGGAACTGAGGTGGTGCGTTGAGAGGTAGTAATAAAGGGTCCGGAATGACTTGCGCATGGGGGACGCCCGGCCCAGGTTGAGGCACGTGGTTATTGGTCTTTATCGTCTTGGTCAACTTCTTCCCACAGTACTTAACCAATTGAAGAACTCCCTTGTCGATCTCCTGCATACTAGCCATGTGATTGGCTGCTGAGGGAGTGGCACGTTCATCGCACGCAGGTTTCAATTGCCTCATGCTGGTGACCATTTGATGGAATTCGGCCTTGGGCAAGTGCCAATTATCTGAAATATATCCCGTTGATAACATCTGATCTTTGACACCATCACATCAACAAATGTATACGGCGAGGGCTTGTTTTTGGGATGATGGGCGATGCCCATGGTCAACCTTTGATCATTAATCAATCGACTATCGGGATGGGGATGAGAATACTCCCTGACAAGAGGAAACGGTGCAAGGTAATCTGTCTGGCCTGTGTGCCGTGTGTGCTGTGCCCCTCCCGCCAGCATCAGGGTGTACCCTGCAATGTTGTTATTCTGCCCCATATCAGTGGATTCTTGGTTTATATACATGGCAGTATTTAGGGATACTTGTGATGTGATAATAGTGGCTATTGTGGAGACCCTGAGTGTGAGATGAAACTTGGTATAAAACCATTCTAGTATAGTTATCAATTTACTTTATATATCAAACTCCAAGATCCTCTAGGTGATTTGAAATAATAATGAATTCGTTTCATGATTTGATAAGAAAACACGAATCTGATGCTCTATGACAGGACTCTTCCATTGTGTGATTCAACTCGAATAAATGAAACATGATAAACGCATTCCGGCGGGAAGAGAATATTTGTCGTCACATTTGTTGAAAGAAACCGTAGCTGACATCATGTGAGGCATACACTCAGTCTATCAACTACGAGGGGATCATTATCGGATGCACGCCCCTTGGTCCTAAATGGGATCAATACCCATTGGTGTCAACACTTGACATAGCGCCCCCTCCATCACCAAAAAAGAATATGTTACATTCGGTGCATTCTGTTCGTCTGGCGCGCCTGACGCCGGAACGCTAAGCGGGAATCAAGACGCTATGTCAATCCAACATTCCATCCTGACTTTGCGTTATATGGCACCGTCCGTCCTGACGCCACCACCACAGGGACCCCTACATCCAGTTCATCCTTACTACGTCTGGTGGTCCGCTCCACTGTCTTGAGGCCGCCTGATCGCGGACTCTCACGTACTGATGCCGCCTGATGGATAACTCTCCCGTGCTCACTTCGCCGGATCTCAGACTCTCGCGTCCAGAGGCTGGTTCGTTCTCACTGAATATCTGGGCTTCGTGGATTATTCAACCTCTCGTCCTGCTGCTTTCTGCTCCTGCCTCCATCATCTCGATCCTACAATCCTGATCTCTCCCTTCCTGATGCCTGGTCTGTTTTTCCTGATCTTACTCCCAATACATGGTGCGTCCTGATCCAATTTTGACTCTATTAAGCATTGCATCATGATCTCTGACGCATTGTGAACGAAGTCTAATTCTATCCTGGTCCTACCCAAGAGATATTTCCTAAGACGGTCACCATGAGTTTTTCCTTATAGTTATCACCTGGCTTCACTAATTCTACTCTGAATGCTGGAGTTCGCTTGATGTCCTCATATTAATACTAACCTCGTCCGGGTAACCTTCCCACATGTGAGAGTGATGACTGCATCTAAATATTGATTACATCCATGCTAGACTTTCTCAATCCCTTAACTGCAAGTATCATTACTCCCACTTTGCCGCGACTCGATATCTGACGGCTCGCGAGGCACAGCAGCATCCTCTTGTGACTCTAGATCTTCAATGCTGAGCGCAAGATGTGTCAAAGTAGTAGGAGTCACAGTATTGCCCAAAGTAAGCCCAACTCCCTCCTGCTGTGAGCTGTCCGGGGTCTCTGGGTCGGTTTCTTGAACGCCCAGGAGTCGACTTGCCATCTGGCTGAAATCGAACGACGAGACGTTTTCTTGTAAAGCGAATTGGTTACCAAGGGGGGCCGCCGGAGCCCCGATTGCCAGGTTGTTGGGAGATTGACTCTGTATCTGTGGAGTTGAGTGTGTGGAGGCTAGTCAGGTCACCCACTGGATGAAATCGAAAGACGTGACAGTTTCTGGTGAATTGAATTGGTTACTCAGAGGGGCCGCCAGGACCCCAATACCCAGGTTGTGGGGAGTTTGACTGGGAATTCGTGGAGTCATACTTGTGAGGGCTCGAGTCGCAACCTGACTCTATAGCTCTGCAGCTCAATTGTCCGTACAAGATTGGCGGCGATCTTCCCGGATCCCATGCTCCTGCTCCATCTTGGCTGTGATGGTCTTGTGAATATTCTTGAAAAGCATTGTCTGTACCAAGTCTGGGGAAGAGGCCCACCACTGGTGCTGGCGGCCAAAAAGGTCAACCGAGCACAACATCATGTTAGCATCTGAGCCGGAACAAGAGTATACCGGGTTCGGTGTCCTGATCATGGCCTACGGCATCCGGCACGAAGACGCATGTTTCAAGATGCACCCCTGTTTGCTATGCTCGCAGAGTATGGCACAGTATCACACAGGTTAATCAAACAATGATGCGATTGAGGCGACCAAGAAAATCCGGTTCAGAAATCCGAAACCTTTTCTTGCCCTTGATAACACGTTTATTCCTGTGTAACGAAAATACAATAGAACCGGCAATAGACCTGCTAGCGATTGTGCTAAGGGAGGCTTCAAAGGACCAGTAGCCAGAAGAGTAATAGTTGAAGAACAAATTGGACTACGAGACTCAGGGATTCCCGTTCAATCAAGTGTATTCTTAGACCGAAGGTCTGTGCAAGTCTGGTGTCTCCTGCTAGCCGGGACCGTGGTTTAAATACAAAACCCAAGAGCGATAGCCTTCCTGCAATCACGATTATTACTACTAGCAGCGCACATACCAGAAGTCTGTAATCCTGCAACACCAAAGAAAGAAACATAACTCCGCCTTCACCAGTGTTACATGACCATTCCATATCCTGAATCATAAATATACACTTCCTGCAAAGCCCACTAAACATAGCAATATGATAACATAGCCTATCTGACTCTGACACAGTAGTGGAGCTGAAATCAAATCAAATAAACCAAATATAAATCAACTAAACATAGGACATCCTGCACTGCCCGCTTCTGTCTACCGTTACCCGAACAGGTACACATGTTACACCCCTGAAGTAATTTCCCCATATGGTTTCCGTGATCTGGGGCATGAGGAATTGATTCGTTATTTGCTCAGTCATCTTCATACCCATTAGTTGTGGCCAGGCTCACTATCTAACGCACACTTACCTCATACCCTGTCAGGGCGCACATAAATCTATCCATCTGAACGAGCTAGTCCCCTCTATGCGCAATCGCTGTCGGGTCTTCTGGGAGATCGTACCAATTTACAATTTGATCGTTTAGGTGGAAAAAAAGCGGGGATCTTAAGGCGGAGTGTCTCGTACATATCTGTCATAATTAGTCAGCACTCCTGGCAGCGTCCATGATGTTTAAGTATCAGGATCCACTTACTGATTTTAAGCTTGCATCTGATGCTTCAATATTTCCTGTGTCGGATATGTCATCGTGAGCCTTTAGCCATGATTGGTGGACCACAGACATCAAAGTAGCTGCTGCGGAAACAGGATTCACAAACAAGCCGTATCGGAGAATCAGATGCTCAGCCAATGTCAGCACGTCAGGGTTGGCTTCAATGGCTATATTTCGCAGTGATTTAATTCCTAGCTAGATGTGCTCATGTCTTGGCTTACACAGATCGGTGGGAGGACTACGGCTTCTGACTGCCGAGGTAGTGGCCCTGTGGGTGGCCAGCGGCGATGAATACGGTGGTACACTGGATGATGTGAACGTTGGTGGAGTGTGAACACTACTTTGGATTATATGTTGTTGCGCAGCTGGGGTGCCCCTAACTGGCACTGCCCCCTGCCATCCGGAGATTGTGGAAACTCGAACAGTCGAAACCCGGCTCTTGGCTTGTTGTCTTTCTGCAGTCCGTAGGCACCGATGAGTCACTGGTACTGTGTCGTCATCACGAATATCATTTTCTTCTGAGTCTGGTTCTGTGTCTAATGTAGTTTGATCAGATTTGTACGAGTTCTGGTACACAACGCTGGTATTATCACTAAGACAAACTGTCTCAATTTGTGGTAGTGCGTCAGTCTCCGCCAAATGTTCAGTATAGGCTGTTGTCTGTAATGTACTCCTTCTAGGGCGCTTCATAGAGAGTGTTGTTCACGAGCCGGCTCGTGGACCCGTGGACTCGAGGGCTCGAGCAGAGTCCAGACCGAGACTCAAGGACTCGAGGCAGGCTCGAGCCGCCAAGAAACCGCCAAGAAACCGCCAAGAGGCTCGAGTTTAGAGTCGAGTCGGCTCGTGGACCCCTGTCCGAGCCGGCTGGAGCCGCCAAGAGACTCGAGTCCGCTCGTGGACCCCTGTTCGAGCCGCCAACAGACCGGTTACCAAGAGACTCGAGCCGGCTTGGCTCCTGGCACCCCCGGGCTCGAAGGGCTCGAGTCCGCTTGGCTCGTGCACAACACTATTCATAGGTCGTGATGCATGATGTCTTGTCATTTGTGGTGGGAAAGCACTCGGACCTGATGACTGTGTACCGTGCCAGCTGTCAGATTTGGCCACCAGTGTTCGTGTACTGTGTAACTCCGCAATTTGGTGCACCATGTTCCTGATCAAGATCCCCTATCCACGGCTACGTCGTTGACTCTACGCCCGTCTATATTCCCTACTTGTGGAGCTGGGTGGCTGACTGAATTGCCTTGAGGTTGTCTAGACATGTTGTAACACTGGACGATTGACAAAGGTTGGTGCGGAGAGGACAGGAATTAGGATGTAGAAAATTGTAATGTATCCTGCGTCTTGAAAAAACTAGGACTTGTTTCTTGTTCAATGGAACGAGTCAGGTCTGATATGCTATGTCTTGTGTGGGGGGGGGATCACCTAGAGTTCGTTACAGGGCGGACAGGGCCCGGAAAAACACGGCCCCCCGGCCCTTTTCCCTGCCCCGCCCTACTCAACGGCCAAGGGCGGGTTGCCTTTTGCGGCATTCCCTTCCCCTTTCCGCGCTGAGGCCCCCGCCCTACCCATACCTCAGACGGGGCCCGGTCCGGTGAATGAATAGGGGTGGGCCCTGAACGGGAGCAGGGCGGGGATTACCCGAAAAATGCCCCTCCAGCGCCGGGGAAGGGTGAGGTCTGGTGCGTGCAAACCCACCCAACCCCGCCCCATAACCAACACTAGGATCACCTCCTATCACTCGGTATTGACAGTATTTATTCAACTGCAAAAATGGGTTTGCTACTTGTTCAATATTATGTTCCAAGTCTGGACGACCTGAAGAATGATGCTTCTCTGTACTCTGGTGGAAAAGGGTTGACTGAATACAAGATGTCGCTAACATACGAGGCGTCGCTATTGTCACTGGAGCCTAAGGTAAAACTAGCCACAAGGAGTATCGAATAGGGACGCTAATTCTGGCAAGATACCCACCACGCTCTGAGCGGATTAGATATATTGAACCTCATCTCTACAGGTCGAATTATCTAGTGAATCAACACCATCTCACTTTTCAGCTCATGCATTCCCTAGTCTGGTTGGCTAACGCCAACCTAGTTATGGACAGAGAATGCGAGGCATGCCCAATCTGGAAAAAGGTATCCGACATTAGCATAAGGCAATGTACGGATGACAGAAGCTCAAGCAAGGGTGCCCAATGGTATCATTACTCGAGTCCTAACACATACTAGCTAAGATTCCTAATTAGAAAAGGCAGGACTCTAAAAAGAAAACTATATCTAGTATAGAGTAATGTATTTGGGTATTTGGAATAAAAATGGAAAAGCAATTAAACTCAAATCTAGGAAATCTCAATTGATTTTCCAGACAGGTGACGTCTTCCACAATAGCCTCTTTGGCGGGTGAATGGGTGGTTATCTTGGGTGTGCTCAGGACTGAGTGTTGAAGATCCAGGTGCCTGGGGAGTCACGGATGCTGGTACCTCCCGCATGGCCACATTGGTGGTGGATGGCAGCAGTTGAGAGAGAGAGGAATCAGGAATGGTTCTCTCAGGAGTAGAGATATCAAGGGTGGCGACCGGCGCAGCCGGAGCTGAGACCGTGTGTTTGTCGGTATTCATACGTGTAGCAGGTGGTCTGTCCTTAGCCCCATTGTGGCTTGAAGGTGTCACAGCTACGAGCCTGGAATTTCCCATGAGCTTCCTTGCCCCTGGGTTCACCTGCCCACATTCCGTGATTCTTTCGAGGATGTCAGACTCGGAAGGCTCAGTTGTACCAGAGGCGGGCACCTCTGACCCCTGCGCAAATCGATTGGATCTCCCCGGCTCCTCCATTTGTGATGGAATGTTCCTCCGGTGTTATGAGGGGCCCGGGACTTCGAGACACTGGTCTTACATCCGCTATTACCTATCCTGTCGTGACTTGTGTCCAGGTTCTGTTTCGATACTTACCACGCTGTCGTGCACAGTGATAACGCCCGCACCGGAGGGCGCCCGAGTTGCTCCCTTCAGCTCTGCCTGGCACCATTCTTCATGGTCAATCCACTCCTTCACCTCAGGCTCTTGCATCTCCGGCGTTGCATATTGAGCAGCTTCTAAGTAATCCCAGACGTCGCGGTTAAAAAAGGACTGCCACCTATTGGGAGGCTCGTGGTTCACGTCCAGGACCTGTCCATCTTCCGCACCTGACTCAAGACCCATGAGCTCCAGGGGATCATGGCCATTGTTTGTGAAGAACCACGCCAGAATGGCGTCATTGCTATTCAGGACTATGAGCTGCATCAGCAAAAGATTTATTCCTCTTCCTGTGCGTCAGACGCACAGGACCACAGCATGCACAGGACGGAAACTCTCATTCTGGATGCGATGTGGATCCGATGCCGCGTCCAGAAGATTCGCTCAACCTCCCGTTGTGTCCTGCCAATGTCCTGAAACGCACCCTGCGTCGTGCGCGTCCTGACACCTTCCGACCCTAGCCTATCATGTCCTGACGTCTTCCGACGCTAGGGTATCGTGTCCTGACGCCTTGCAACGCTAGGCCATCGTGTCCTGATGCCTTCAGACGCTAGGCCATCTTGTCCTGACGCCATCCTAGCGTCTGTTGTATGCGCCTTCCCGGTCCCGATACCTATACCCTCCGGACTATTTACCTGATCCTTCCAGACTCACGATACTCCCACCCTCTATCCGGACGCGCTAATTACATAGCCACTATTCTGGACCTGTTCCTCACACTCTCCCATCTTCTAGATTCAAGTTCGTTTTCCAAAAATTATCATGATATTGCTCATAATTTAATTCAGTCATCCCGACGCCCTATACTACAGTATCTAATATGATACTATGTGACTATTGCATATGACCTTTATTACCCCCGCTTCTGCAGGTCCCATTACTAGAAAGAAAATTAAATCTACCTACATGTACCACCTCCTCTTAAGCACCCTCCGTGGTATTCGCACCATCCTGCCGGCCACTGGGTTCCTCCAGTGCCCCCGACGCCCCCGGCCCAGCTTCTCGGCTCTGGGAATCCTCCAGGCTGAGCGATAAGCGATTGCTCATTTGAGAGTCGACGGCCCCCCCTCCGTTGTCAAGACTCCCATAATTCGACCCATCCGAATCCAGAAACTTTAGCTCCCAGTCAATCCACGTTAGACTGAGATCCAGTAATCTTTCTGTCTCCTGCGATGGATTTTGACTATCCTTGAGCCCCACCAGGCCGCCGACGTGGGTGTCAATCGGCATCTGTCTCGATAAGGCAGGATCACCTGGAGTCTGGTTGCCTAGCTCACACTTCAGTTCTGCATAAACGGCGTCGTTATCGTCTGAGAAGCCCTCTCTCCGCTCGTGCCGGATGCTATACTGTTTCTCGAGCCTCTGTGCGATCTGCTGACGAAGGTTTAATATAAACATGTCCTGCGTCGCCCGGGCGAAGCCCGCCACTTGTTCTTCTGTCGGATAAAAGGATCTTGCCTTTTTCACGATTGGTGGACTTGGTTATCAAAAAACAGGGAATGATTCAGCCTCTCCCACCTCCAACTACTTCAGGATTGAAGTTGGGGGGTTTCTTATATACCCCCGTTTGCGATGCCCGTAGTGAATGCACCAGTATTGAACATGTCACACAGACCATCCTACCATTTATGCGCTTCAGAAACTTAGGGTCCAGCATGCCTTGCATTTTGATTCCGTCGAAATACTTGCCGTGTATAGCGTCCGCAATCTGCCGGGCAAGGAACCTGCAGGTTAACTCCTCAGTTCTTTCCGCGATTAGTCATGTCCGCCCAAGTCTAATGGCTGGAACCAATCTCATATCCATGGTGTGGGCACATGAACCTGTCCCGTTCTAGCAGATAATCAACCCTGCGCGCCATGGCGGTAGGATTATCTGGCCGCAGATTGTATAGCTGTCTGATATTATGCTTCACCTGATACAAGAATTGCGCTCTCACTGCAGTATGTTTTTGACAGAGCTGTCACAGTCAGTGACTGTCTCTACGTCGTATCACCTCCGGCTGAGTCAACGTACCAGCTTTACACTCTCCTCAGATGGCTCAATATTCCCAGCATCCGATATCGTCTATAGCGCCTTTCCCCATACTGTATATATCTGAGTTGTCAAAGCAACCGGGTTCGGCAGTGGGTTATGAAAAAGTGTGTACCGGAGCATCAGCGCCATCGCCTGCTCTAATATGGTCCCCTCAGCCCCGGTCAAGGTATTTGGCCGTGAATCTGTCGCCGGCCTGGGCCGCCCCGGTCGTGGGATACCAGGTTCACCTACCGGACTCGTGGATCTGACACCATATGTAGTACCACTATGGGTGGGTAGCGGAGATGAATATCCCACGCTTGATGACAGAAAGGTTGGCGGACTGTAGGCTCTACCATGGAGTATGCGTCCACGATTTGCTGGTGTCCGTCTAACGAGAGGTACCTCCTGTGATCCGGAGGTGGTTGAGATTTGCACCATGTGTCGTTGACCCTTTCCCTGTCCGCGAGACGCCTGCGACCTATGACACCATCCGGATGTTGTTCCCTCAGAAATGTTGGAGGCGTCAACATCGATCTTAGTCTCAGATCTAGTTTCATCTGCATTGCGTGGGTTTTGATACTTATCACTGCTATCATCGCTTAAATGAACTGTTTCCAAATGCCCTTGCCCGTCAGGCTCCGCCCCGGGTTCAATATTCGCCCTGGTTTGTATTGTCGTTCTTCGTGGACGCTTGAGCGGTCTTGCTAGAACCCCGGTCTCACCCAGACCTGGTGATTGGCTTCTACATGACGGCGGGTGGGTTAAGAGCATCTGCGAGGTGCAAGATTCGTCCGCCTACATTCCCGATCTGGATCCAATAGGGTCGGGTACAATGTCGCGCCTACGCCCGTTCATATTCAAGTTGCCAACTTGAGGTGCTGGCTGACTGGATGCCATGGTATCAGGTACGACGTTGCGTCTATGCCCATTCAGATTACCAACTGAAGGTGTTGGCTGACTGGATGCCATGGTATCTGGCATGATATCACGTCTACGCCCATTCAGATTACCAACTGCAGGTGTTGGCTGACCGGATCCCATGATTTCTGGTACGACGTCGTGTCTGCGCTGGATCCGATTGCCTGCTCCATTGGTCGGCTGACTGCGTGAATTTGTCTGTCGTTGCCGATGCATCGTTGAATACTGGCTAATCAGCTGTTAGCCAAAAGAGACCTCTGATTTTTGGGAGGGAAGAAAATAGTTCAACCTATATCGAGTCTCGTGAAGAGGAGGAGTTTGCGTGGGTTTCTTGTTTTCGATAGGATGCATTAGATCTTATACGCTAGGACATAGGGAGGGGGTGCATCATACACTCTCACTCGGTATTGAATGCAGATATGCTCTTGGGAAAAATGCTTTTCTGAATATTCAACATTGTGTCTGTGGTCCTACTACTCTCAGTATTCCTAGACTTCAAGACTCCAGGCTTAAAGATTTGGATGAAATGGGGGCGTTCCTAACGCGGTGTACTAGCCACAAAAGGTATTGGTGAGCGACAATAATTCTGGAGAGACATCGGCCACACCTAAAGTGGACGATAAATATGGAACCTCATCTCCAGCCGACCAATCAACACACATGAATGTAGAAAACACTGTAGTCGGTCGATGACCGCCCCCAGCACCTGGACAGTTCTGGTTTGATAAAGGGATGTGGGCCGAATCTAGTAACGGGTAAACTTCATCTAAGGCGAGGCTGGGAGTCAAAGATGCAAGGGAAAAAGGGGATCAGGCACAAGAGATTGAAATAGCTAGTCATATAAGATGCTAACGCAAGGGCGCTCAATGGTATGATTAATATCCTACATCAGCAAAAAAACCTTTTTCACCGGACGTATCGAGCCCGCGTC
>Ga0307510_10007686_pt1 | contig 12854 bp, 8 predicted proteins | sample 12_EM_MG_FD_207224 | JGI IMG/M metagenome (GOLD analysis project Ga0307510, IMG submission 207224) | Populus trichocarpa ectomycorrhiza microbial communities from riparian zone in the Pacific Northwest, United States - 12_EM | ecosystem: Host-associated > Plants > Roots > Unclassified | place... | reverse complement strand
CCTGTCCAATACCCATCAAACCATCCACAGTTTTGGAGCATCCGATTCGTGGTCGGCGAAGTTTGTGGGCAACTGGGCCAATCTCTCAAAGAAAAACCAAATAGCAGATTATCTCTTTAGCATGGACCTAGACTCCGGCGGCAACCCAAAAGGCATTGGGTTGTCGCTTTGGAGATTTAATATTGGCGCCGGAAGCTATGAGCAGGGAGATTCCAGCGGTATAGCAGATGACTACCGGAGGGAGGAATGTTTCCAAAACCCGGATGGCACCTATAACTGGAACAAGCAACAAGGCCAGCAATGGTTTTTGACCGCCGCTAAGCAAAGGGGCGTAAAGTATCTGCTGGGTTTTGCCGCTTCTCCTCCCGTTTATATGACCACTAACGGAAAAGCCTATGGCACCGGCACTCCGCAATTCAATCTGAGCGCTGCAAGGTTCCAGAACTATGCTGATTTTCTGGTCCAGGTGTGTAAGCATTTTCAGAGCACCAGTACACCCCTGGATTATTTAAGCCCCGTCAATGAACCACAATGGAACTGGGGAGCCTCCAACAACCAGGAGGGGACAGCGGCCTCCAATACAGATATTGCGACCCTGGTAAAAGTGCTTGGCTCCGACCTGCAGACAAATGGAGTCAATACCCATGTCGTAACAGGTGAAGCCGGCCAGGTGACTTTTCTGAACACTGCCACCACGGACAACCGCGGCGACCAGATAAACCAATGGTTTAACCCTTCCAATTCCAACTACATCGGGAACATCCCAAATGTCGACAATACCATTTCTTATCACAGCTATTTTACTACCTGTCCGGAAAGTACGCTGGTTCAGGACCGGCAGGCGGTACATACCAGCGCAGTGAATACCAGCTCCACTCTTCAATTGTGGGAGACGGAGTTTGGGATCTTAAGTGATATCTGCGGAACGCTCAACGGCTACCCACGAAATACGAACATAGACTACGGTCTTTATGTGGCCAAAGTGGTACATAACGACCTGGCTATCGCGGGTACATCATCCTGGCAATGGTGGCTGGGTATTAACCCTTATAATTACAGCGACGGTCTCGTATACATCAATGGCCCGTCAGGCACTATGGATCCCCAATTGTCAAAGACCGATGGTCTGGTTTCCGACTCCAAACAACTCTGGTGCCTGGGCAATTATTCGAGATTTATCAGACCCGGAATGGTAAGAGTAGATGCTGTCCTGGGCAATCAAACAGACCCTGTGTACGCCGCAGGCAATATCATGACATCGGCATATATAGACCCAGTCGGTAAAACGCTGGTTGTCGTCATTGTAAATCTCCAGTCAACCGCCTCTGTCATATCCTTGGGAGCATTAGGGGGATCGGCAAGTCTGACTGGCAGCAACTTTACAGCTTATGTGACCAGTAGCAGCAAAAATTTGCAGAAGTCTACTATGGCATCTGACAATATCCAGCTCGATCCACGAAGCGTTACCACACTGGTGGCCAACTACCATTAAATGATCTCCGTTAGACAAAATATCAGGAAAGTATTACTGCCATGGCTCCCGCTGTTGTGTCAGATCTTTGTCACATCATGCAAAGAAAATAATCCCCACACACTATTCAGCAAGTTGGATGCCGGAAGTTCCGGCATCCATTTTACCAATACCATCACGGAAAACGACTCGGTCAACCTCATCTTTGACGAATATGCATACATGGGCAGTGGCGTTGGAGTGGGAGATTTTAACAACGATGGCCTGCCAGACCTTTTTTTCGGGGCATCACAAGCCAGCAGCCGGCTCTATTTGAACCTCGGAAATCACCATTTCCGCGATATCACAAAAACCGCGGGGCTCCAAACGGCCAGCTGGTGCACGGGCATCAGCATAGTGGATATCAACAATGACGGGTATCCTGATATTTACGTCTGTGTATCGGGCAACGTACCCGGCATCAAAAGAAAGAACCTGCTCTTCATCAATAACCACGACCTTACTTTTACAGAAAGCGCTTCTGAATACGGACTGGCCGATACCGGCTATTCCACACAAGCGGCGTTTTTTGATTTTGACAAAGATGGACGACTGGATATGTATCTCGTCAATCATGAGCTGCATCCCGCTGTTTCCCAAAATGACATCGTCAAACCCGATACTAGCGGACATTCCATCAGATCGGATAAGCTGTATAAGAACATGGGTATCCTTGCAGGCACCAACCATCCTTATTTTAAAGATGTTTCGTTACCTGCCGGCATCAGAGACGATGGATATGGACTTGGGGTAGTTGTCAGCGATTTCAACGGAGATGGGTGGCCGGATATATATGTCACCAATGATTATTTAAGCAATGATCTTTTGTGGATGAATAACAGGAATGGAACATTCACCAATATCATCGCCGAATCACTTGGGCATCAAAGCTATAGCAGCATGGGAGTGGACGCAGCGGATATCAACAATGACGGGCTTCCCGACATTGCCACTTTAGACATGATGCCTGAAGATAATTATCGGAAAAAAATGATGTTCTCCTTCATGAACTACGGTCGCTATGAAATAGAAAGAAGGACAGGATATCAGCCCGAATTCATGAGAAATATGCTTCAGTTAAACCGGGGAGTACACCAAAAAGCCGATACAGCCATGCCCTACTTTAGCGAGATCGGTCAGTTGGCAGGAATGAGCGAAACAGATTGGAGCTGGAGCGTGTTGCTGGCCGATTTTGACAATGACGGCTACAAAGATATTAGCATTACCAATGGAATGGGGCGAGACCTGATCAATTCGGATTTCATCAATTACAGGTCGGAAACCTATGGGACGATCGATAAGCTGGTAAGAGAACGATTACTAAGAGGCCAATTGGATAGCTTGGGAAAGGTAGCTTTGCGTAATTATTATTTTCATAACAATGGTAATTGCAGTTTTTCCAATCAATCACAGCTTTCCGGGATCAATGAAAAAGCCATCTCCAACGGAGCGGCGTATGTAGACCTGGATAATGATGGCGACCTGGATCTTGTAGTCAATAATATTAACCAGGAAGCCTCTATATATATCAATAACAGCCGCGGGCCTGAAAAAAACGACTCCTCCAATCATTTTATAAATTTCATACTTAGAGGCGATAGCCTAAACAGGGAGGGATTCGGCGCAAAGATCACGCTCTGGCAAAATGACCTCATGCAGTCTATAGAGCAAAATCCTGTTAGAGGATATGCCTCTTCTGTGGATACAAGACTACATTTCGGTCTTGGCAAAAGCAGCCGGCCCGATAGTGTAGTCGTCACCTGGCCAAATGGGAAGCAGCAGCATTTGCAGAATCCTGCGACAGATACCACTCTCTTACTCAGCGAAAAGGAGGCGGTTTTTAATGCCCCTTCCACAGCCGCCCTTCAGCCCGTCTCGTATGTTGATATAACCGACGCTGTTAATGTCCATATTAAACACCAGGAAACCTTTTTTAATGATTTTGCCTTTTCCCCTCTGCTCCCGCAAAAATATTCACAGCTTGGGCCATTTATAAGTACCGGTGATATAAATGGTGATGGTCTTACCGATTTTTTTATTGGAGGCGCCTTCAAACAGCCGGGGGAGGTTTGTTTGCAGCAAAAGAATGGAACCTTTCTAAGCAAAGCATTGGTAAATGGCCCGAAATACGAAGAGGATATGCAGAGTGCATTGGTGGATGTCGATGGGGATCATGATCTCGATCTCATCGTTACAGGCGGAAGTACCGAATTCGATAAAGGATCGCCGTTCTATACACCCAGGCTTTACCTCAACGATGGCAAAGGTAACTTTACCTTGAGCCCTTCTGCCTTTCCGCCATCCATCAACACCATCGCACAAAGCATCAGTTTTACTGGCGGCGGGCGAGAGCCCTTGCGCTTGTTTATTGGCGGAAGAGTATCTCTTGAATATCCATATCCGCCAAAAAGCTTCTTGCTGGAGTATCGAAATGGAATATTCGTGGATATAACCCGCGAAGGATGCCCCGCATTATCCCAGCCGGGGATGATAACCACATCTGTTTGGGCCGACCTTGACGGTGACGGGCAAAAAGAACTGATAATTGCCGGCGATTGGATGCCAATACGTGTTTTCAAAGCCCATCAGGAGAAGTTAGAGGAAGTGACAGATCTTATGGGACTGGAAAAGGATTATGGCATGTGGAAAAGTCTTGCAGTGGCAGATATAGATGGCGATGGAGATCTGGATCTCATAGCCGGCAACATGGGTTCCAACAACCCGTATCATGTTACGGAACAGACACCGATGAGAGTATTTGCGAAAGATTTTAAAGGAAATGGGCGCATCGATCCTATTTTCTGCTATTATATACCCGATGATGCGGGTAAAAAGACATTGCAGGTGGGTATGAACCTGAACCAGCTCACCCGGCAGATCCCCGCTTTAAAAAAACGGTTTTTGAAAAATACCGATTTCGCATCGGCAGATCTTACCGCAATATTTCCAGGCGATACTCTAAAAGATGCCATCAAGCTCAATTGTAATGAATTGCATACCTGTTGGTTTGAGAACCTTGGAAATGGAAAATACAAGAAGCATATTTTGCCGGTGGAAGCCCAGTTTGCACCCGTGAATGCGATAATTGCCCACGATCTCGACGGAGATGGAAAATTAGATCTCTTGCTGGTAGGCAATGAGTACCAGGCAGAAGTGATGACAGGTCGTTACGACGCTTCTTATGGCTTATTTCTGAAAGGAAAAGGCGATGGAAGTTTTCTGCCTGTTACTGCTGGTTTCTTTATAAAGGGCGATGTCAAAGACCTCAAACTGATAAAGAACGGCAAGGGTGATGATTTGATATTGGCGGCAATTAATGATGAACAAATGCGCATATTCAGGCGTAAATAAAATAAGTTTTATAGTTGCAAAGAAGATAAAAATTTGAACAATGAACAGATGGTTTTCGGTTTTGATAGTTATAGTAATTACGGCAAGTCCTTCCTTAGCGCAGAAACATTCTTTTGCTTTAAGCGATACAGCCTTTCTGCTGGATGGCAAACCCTTTCAAATGATCTCAGCCGAAATGCACTATCCCCGCATCCCCCGCGAAGCCTGGAGACAACGAATGAAAATGGCCAGGGCTATGGGTATCAATACCATCGGTACCTATGTATTCTGGAATTTACACGAACCCCGAAAGGGACAATATGATTTTTCAGGCAACAACGATATCGCCGCATTCGTCCGGATAGCCCAGGAAGAAGGCTTGTGGGTGGTGCTTCGCCCAAGCCCATATGTTTGCGCCGAATGGGAGTTCGGCGGCTACCCTTATTGGCTGCAAAAAGAAAAAGGGCTGGTAGTTCGCAGCAGGGAACCACAATACCTGCATGCGTATGAGAACTATATCCGGCAGGTAGGACGACAGCTGGCGCCTTTGCAGATCACCCACGGCGGCAATATCATACTGGTGCAGGTAGAGAACGAATATGGTTCCTATGCCGACGACAAAGCCTATCTGGATAGCAACCGGAAAATATTTATCGACGCAGGTTTTGATGGTATCCTTTACACCTGCGATGCGGCTAAAGACGTGTCCAAAGGACACCTTCCAGGCATGTTCCCCGCAGTCAACGGAGTGACCATGCCCGAAGAAATGAAATCCATCGTAAGAAAGAACAATAATGGCAAAGGACCTTACTATATGGCGGAATGGTATCCCGCCTGGTTCGACTGGTGGGGAGAGACACACCATACGATACCGGCGGATAAATATGTTGACCAGCTGGATAAGACCTTGGGAGCCGGCATATCTATCAATATGTATATGTTTCATGGCGGCACCACGCGCGGTTTTATGAATGGAGCTAATTGTTATGATACGGCTTATTATCAGCCCCAGACCAGTAGCTACGATTACGATGCACCGCTCGACGAAGCCGGAAATGCCACCGACAAGTTCATGCGATTCAGAAATGTCATTGCCCGGCATCTCCCGGAAGGCCAGACCCTACCCGATGTACCCAGAGCAAAAAAAGCCATCGCCATACCAGCCATACCATTGCAGCAGGTGACCAGCATTTTCAATACCCTTCCCGCACCACGACGCTCTACAACGCCACTGACATTCGAAGACCTCGACCAGGGTTACGGCTATGTGTTGTATCGCACTACCCTCGCAGGGAATAAGTCGGGCCTGCTAAAAGTAAAGGAACTCAGGGACTATGGAATAGTGTTCGTCAATGGCAAACGACAGGGTATCCTGGACAGAATGCTTAAAACCGACAGCCTATATATCAAAATCCCCCCTGGCCTGGCAACCATCGACATATTAGTCGAGAACATGGGACGTATCAATTTTGGGCCTAACCTGCTAAAAAATAAAAAGGGGATTACTGAAAAGGTCACATTGGACGGCCGGGAATTAAAGGAATGGCAGCAGTTCTCCCTTCCTTTTGACAATGTCGGATCGATCCGCTTTGACAATTCTATCCCCCCACCCCCCAACTCCCCCGTCATTAAAAAAGGAACATTTGATCTCGAAGAGACAGGAGATACCTATCTCGACATGCGCAACTGGGGGAAAGGCTGCGTGTGGATCAACGGGCATCATCTCGGCCGTTATTGGAAAATAGGTCCGCAACAGACCCTATATGTCCCCGTTGAATGGTTGAAAAAAGGCAGGAATGAAATAGTGATCCTGGAATTGATCAAATCGGAACAAGACCAACTACACAGCCTGGAAAAGCCTATACTCGATAAGCTCGGACCCGTCAGGTCTTGATCGTCACTCAAGCCTTTGCCACCTGTTTCCGGTAGTCCGCCGGTGAGGCGTCCGTATGTTTCTTAAAGTAATTGCTAAAATGAGTGGACTCCACAAATCCAAGCAAATACGCGATCTCTTTTATCGAAAGAGATGACTGTTGCAGAAGCGACCGAGCCTCAGCGATCGTCTTTTCTGTGATCCAGGTGGTCATGGACTTCCCCGTCTTGCTTTTTATGACATTATTTAAATAGCTGGGATGCAAACTTTGTAATGCCGCATAATCATGCGCCCGGAATACCTTTTCCACTTTCCCGCTCACCAGTTCACGATAATGCGACTCAAGGTCCTTTTTAAAGGACTTGACGATCTGCGAGCTTCTGTTGCCCTCATAGATAGGATTATAATCCTGCCAGAAATATTCCTTTATCTTCAGCAACAAGACTACAAACAAATTGGCAATGATCTTTTTCTTATAGGTTGAATCCTGCCGGTATTCCTTATAGATCTGTAAATACAATTGTTCGAACTCCGCAAACGCCACCGGCTGCAACACCTTCGGATACACCGTCTCCGCCAGTAGAAAAGGGAATTCCCGGAAGATATCAGGATGGACATTCTCCTTGAGATACTGCTCCGTAAAAGTGATTAGAAATACCTCCGCGATCCAGGTCCATTCAAAGGATTTTTGATGCCCGGGATTTGTAAAATAGATAGTTCCCGGCTCGGAAACAAAACTCAGATCGTCTGTAGTATACCTCCCATTCGCATCCTTTACAAAAAGAAAAGAAAAATAATTGGGCCGGTAAGTATGGGATTTAAAAGGCAGCTCAGGATGAAGATCTTTCAGATTATTTATTGTAAAATCTGTCGATGGATCGATATTCTCCACAGGTAATCCCAACTTATTATAAGTATCATACAAGTTCTTGTAAAATACAACAGGGGCGCCCATATATATAATTATTTTAATAATTACCGGGTGCTAAGATACTTCTTTTTGCCTCTTCTATTGTAATAAACAGCTGCAACATTACCACCTTTATAAGATCGACCGATGTGTCCAGCTTTGTATTGCTTAATTCCATAAGCTCTTCGAACAGCCCTTCCGTTCTCCGCCGAAACTCCCCCCTTAGTGGGCAGACCCCGCCGCCCCCATTGAAAAAAGAGAACCTTTCGAAATAACTAGGATCATGCAGGAAACCATGGAAAAGATCTTCCGAAAAACAGATGATAAATACATCTCTTTTACCAAGATACACAAGGTGGTAACAACGATCGGTTGACATCACGATTTGAATTACGCTACAAAGCTACAGCCCCTGTCAACCGATTCACGGCACACGTCGTTTGTTTTATGGTACAGTTTACTTGTTTAATGCCAAAGAAACCATGAATTATACCATCCGTCTATAGGCCGGACAGGCTAATTTTATCAATCAATACACAACTCATGGAACAGAAACATCCCCTGCCGCCATTCACCCGCGAAACGGCTCTTTTCAAAGTACAAATGGCGGAAGATGCATGGAACACACAGAACCCCGAAAAAGTATCCCTTGCTTATACAGTCGATACCGAGTGGCGTAATCGCTCGGAATTCCTCAACGGCCGCCAGCAGGTCGTGGAATTTCTCACCCGCAAATGGCAAAAAGAACTCGACTACAAACTAAAAAAAGAGCTCTGGGCTTTCACTGACAACCGTATTGCAGTCCGCTTCGAATACGAATACCACGACGCCAGCGGTCAGTGGTATCGCGCATACGGCAATGAGAACTGGGAATTTGACGAAAATGGTCTGATGCAGAAACGCTACGCCAGCATCAACGACCTCCCCATCCGGGAATCCGATCGCCGCCTCTGACCAAACCGGCCTGTGCTACCTCAACAATCAAAAAAATTGGCGTAAATTGTAGCGGCACAAACACTACACACTTGAAAGTCTACTTTATCCCCGGTATCGGCGCCGACTACCGGCTCTTCACACATATCCTGCTACCCGAAGGATACACCGCTTCCCATATCCACTGGATCGATCCCCTCGATAAAGAAAAACTCAGCGACTACGCTTTCCGTCTTTCCGGACAGATCGACCAGTCCGAACCCTTCATCCTCATAGGATTATCCCTCGGCGGTATGATGGCCGTCGAAATAGCCAAACGCCTCGATCCCACCTGTACCATCCTTGTCAGCAGCATTCCGGTCAAGGCCCATCTTCCCGGTTACTTCAGACTGGCAGGTAAATTAGGCCTGGGAAAATTAATATCCCCCTCCTTCATGAAAGCCGCAACCAAGGCAAAATATGCCCTCTCGATGCGCTCCGCAGCAAACAGACGTCTCATGTATGATATCATCCGCGCTGGAGACGACCACTTCATACGCTGGGCAATCAATGCCGTATTGGAATGGGAAAACAAGGAAGTGCCACAACGCGTCTATCATATCCATGGCACCCGGGATGAGATCTTCCCGATCGGGCTGACGACACCTACCCATATCGTCGAAAAAGGAGACCACAACTTTGTAGTAAGCCGGCCCGAAATATTGAACCAAATGCTAAAGGAGATCATCCTGCATCAACCGGCAGAACAACGACATCAACCAACACTTCCATCGCTTTCTCTTTGATAGCCATTGCCTCATTATAAGGCAAAAAACCGCTATTCGAAACATATGCAAACTCCATCTGCCTTCTGAAACTGCTCACCACCACTGTCGTCGGATTCCGCCAGGGGAAAGCAACCGTAGGAGTATGCACGGTCTCAACCGAAAACGTCTCATATTCCTCCGGTATATCCAGCCGCCCCATATTCGAAAAAGTAAAGTCATGACTCCCCGCATCAGAACAAAGCCACCGGATCAGTTTCTTCGCCACCGGATGATAATACTCGCTATGTAGCAACAGTTCATACGCCTTTATCGTATCTATCTTCTCCGCCAACCCCTTTTTTAATTGCCGGCACTGCTCCCAAAATCCCTCTATCTCGATATTACTCAGCTCCACTATCGGAGCAAACGCAAACATCATATCCTTTCTGATCTCCCTCACATACCGCCGGATATCCACCGGGCAGATCACCTTATTTTTCGCCTCTGCTTTCTTCACTTCCTTATATGCGCCAAGCAGCGCCACACAAAAAGCCGCATGCACGGTCACATCCTCCGACTTACAACGCTCGATCAGAGCCCCACTAATCCCCTCATCCAGCCGCCAGCGAATGACATAGCTTTTCCCTTCCTCCCCCGTCTTCCGGATAGGCCGTAGCGAAAACAATATCCTCAGACCAAGACTACGCAGATAAGCCTTTATCCTTGCCCCCCTGTCGGCAAGCAGGCTGCGGGGAATGATCTCCTTCACCGATCGGAACACAGAATAGCTGCCAATGACCCCCTCCGGCCGATCCAGCACGAGCAGGATCTCACGCATCAGGGTTACCCCTGTAGCTCCGTCACAGATACAGTGCGGACAGACCAGCACCAGCTCCGAGATCGCCTCCGACCTCACCCACACCACTCTCGCCAAAGGCTCCTTCACTACATCAAAAGACAACCCCCACTCCGCTTCGGTCACCTTCTGCCAATCGTCTCCCGCCTTCCGCTCCAACACCCGCACCGGGATCTCTCCTACATCTCCCCCTTCAAAATAAGGACGTCCCCGTTTCCAAACTATCCGCGCCTGCAACAACGGATGTTTTGCCTGTACGATATTCAGCGCATGCCGCAGCTTCTCCTGGAATATCTCCCCCTTCACACTCACCGTAAACACACAGTTGACAGGACTCGCCCCATCCGCATACATAACCCTTTCCCCTAAGATCAGCTTTCTTGTAAATGTGCTCATAAAGTATAGTTTGTCTCACTCAATAGCATCGGCTCTGCGACCTCTTCCAGCAATTCCATCATCTTATCCCTTATCGCCCTTGCTTCTTCCTCCGGCAAAACAGTCCGGTTCGATATAAAGCTAAGATCCAGCTGCCCTCTGTAGGTCGTAGCCACCAGCGTCGTAGGATTCCCAAACGGCCCGATGACTGTCGGACTATAAACAGTTTCTACTTCAAAAGACGTATAAGACTCTGGGATCTCCAGCTTCCCCATATTCGAGAACATCAGGTCATCCCCCTGCTTCCCATAGGTCAGCACTTTTATCATATCTTCCAATGCAGCATGAGAATACTCCATCGTCAGCAGAAATTCGATCGCATTCAGCTTGCCCAGCTTGTCGGTCATTATTCGCTGCGCCTCCTGTAGCAGTCCGGAAAAACTGTCGCTACGCTTCTTCTTCAGCGACAACGAAACAGCAAGCCCAAAGGCAAACAGCATATCCTTTTTTATTGCCGGATGATAACGACGGATATCCACCGGACAGGTCACCTTCTGACGCGCCTTTTCGCCACGAACAGACCGAAAAGCATGCAACGCAGTTACACATAACAGGGTATTCACCGTCACCCGGATCGACTTGCAATACCGGAGCAAGCCGGCCGATAACTGTTCACTCATCTTCCAGTGCAGAAGATAATCTTCACTACGCGGTATCATTACCTTCCCCTTCGAATGCGTAAGCAGCGCTCCCAACGACAACCCAGCTCTTAAAATCGCCGCTACACCTTTTGCCTTGCGCTCTACCCGCCCACCGGCAAGACGACTCACCGGCAACAATTCATTCATCGTAGCCCAGGCCTCCGCCACTCCTATATCCGCCCCATCCTCATCCAATAACAACAGCAAGTCCTGCATCAGCGTCAATGCAGATCCCCCATCACACAAACAATGATGAAAAGCCAGTATGATATCCGAAACCCTGTCGCCATTCAGCCAGATCACCCGCAGCAAAGGTCCCTGCGCCGTCTCAAAAGCTGTCCCTAGCTCCCTGCGGGATTCTGCTATCCAGTCCTCATCTGTACTACGTACAACCATTCGCAACGGGATAACGGGAACCTCCTCATGCACCACAAACCAGGGCGCCCCCTTCTCATCCTTTTCCACCCGGGCCCGGAGCAACGCATGTTTTTTCTGTATGGCGTCCAATGCGCTGACAAACCTTTCTGCCTTCAGCACACCTCTTACCTTCAACGCGAACACGCCATTAAAGGGCGCACTGCCATCCCCATATAATATGCGTTCCAGGAAAAATAATTTTCGCTTCATATTACGACCTCCTCCAGTGACGTTGCCGCCTTTTCACTCCCCCCGGCCCTCAAAAAGCTATCCCTCATCTGCACCGCAGCCTTCCGGTAGGTATCATTTTTCAACAGTTGATTCACCGTAAGCCACATGTCGCTTGCTTTCAAACGCTTGTACCGGATACTACGCCCGCAGCCCGCTCTCTCTATCAGTTCCGCCGTGTGAAAATGATCATACGCGATAGGCGTGATCAAAATGGGCAACGCATGCAGGATAGCATCATTCACCGTGTTAAAACCGCCATGACAGATCACCGCATCCATTTTCTCCATCACCCTCGACTGCGGAACATACCCCTGTACAATAAAATTATCCGGCCACTCCGGAAGCGTATCCACATCGGTAGCCGCCACCACGGTGATGGGTTCGCCGGCAAACGCCTCTACGACCTTCTGAAAAAAGGCCTTTCGGATATCCACCAGCAATGTCCCCAATGAAACAAAGACCTTTGGGCCTTCCGCCCGCTCCAGCCTGTCCCAGTCGAATGGTCCGTCATCCGGCCGCCCCCGCACCGGACCGACAAACTGCATTACATCAGGCGGCTCCGCCATACCCGCAAATTCACGGGAGGTGAAGACGATATTCATCCGGTCGGAATGAATGATCGGAAAGTCCACACTGATCCCCGACTCCCGCTGCAACCCAAGTATCAGACCCTCCTGCCATTCCCGGATCTTTGGCATATCCATCGCCGACCCCATGACATCCGGCGGAACAGGAGTGGTCGTCACATACGGGATACCCATTTTATAGGCACAGATGGCACCGGCAAAGCTTATACAGTCGTTGATGATCAGGTCGGGAGCAAAATCTTCGACTATCTCCGGCAACGTTTTCATCATCATCCGGGCAAACGGGATATACGTCTCTTCCAGCGCCAGCTTCAACACTTCCGCACCACCGATCGAAGGACCGTCATCCTGCCGTTTCAGTATCCACTCCAGATCTGTCTCGTAC